>Ga0098056_1000803_pt1 | contig 12848 bp, 15 predicted proteins | sample 17BtaG_FD_92583 | JGI IMG/M metagenome (GOLD analysis project Ga0098056, IMG submission 92583) | Marine viral communities from the Subarctic Pacific Ocean - 17B_ETSP_OMZ_AT15314_CsCl metaG | ecosystem: Environmental > Aquatic > Marine > Oceanic | place: Subarctic Pacific Ocean | collected...
AAAAAATTAGAACAGCAACGAGACGTTGTTAAAGGTGATATTGAAAGACACCACGGTTGGCTTGAAGAAAAAAGAACTCTTATCCAAAAAAGTAAAGAACGAATTGACGCGCAGCAAGAAGAGCTAGCATTCACTGAAAGCAAAATTAAAAAGACTGAATTTCAGGTTGACAATGCGTTGCTTGAAGTTCTTATGAACCACAACGACCAAGGTGACGAACTATTTAAATTCAAACTTTGGGCATTGGACCAAGATTTTATAAAAGCAGCTCCAAAAGAAATTAAATCAAAGATCCGTAGAGTAAAACGTATCACACAAGGTATTGCATTAATAGACGAGTTAATTGAGACTAAAGAATAATGAAATGCATGGTACCCGAAACGGGGTTAACTATTAATCCTATTGGTGAAATGGTTTTATGTTGTGCTGGTGATAACGTAGCTATTTCTCATATTAAAGACGTTGATAACTTATCAGACTTTTTTAATGGTCCAATATATGATAAGTTAAGAAAAGATTTCAAAGCACAAAACTTCCCAAAGCAATGTAATGTATGCACAGTACATCATGCCGCAGGTCGTACTGCGCGCTTTAATTCTTATAACGGTTTTAATTTTCCAACATACGAAGAAGATCTTGCGTCTGACGTAATACCAATTCGTTTCCTAGAAATTACAACAAGTAATATCTGTAACCAAATGTGTGTTACTTGCTCAGGAAAGTATTCTTCAAAGTGGGCGCCATACGAACAAATGGCAGTTGACTATGGTTTGGATTGGAGAAACGAAAACCATAAATTTCATACTGAAACGTATAAAATGACGGCCGGTGACGTTGACAAAATACTTGAAATCGTTCCTGGGTTGCAGCACTTAACTATTAAAGGTGGTGAACCTTTTGCAGATCAAAACAATATAAAAATATTGAAAAAACTTGCAGATACAAATCCTAGTTGTAGGGTTGAGATTTGTACCAATATGCAATTAGTAACAAACACAGTTATTGAATTATTACATAGGTTAGACGAAGTTTATTTACAGGCAAGTATAGATGGTGTAGGTCCATTATATGATTGGATCCGTGGTGGTAATTTTGATAAGACAGTAAATAACATTAATCGTTATCATAATTATGCAGGGCGTATTTGTACCATAGTTTCAACTGTTTCTGTTTACAATTGGATGCACCTTCCAGAACTGATTGACTTTTGGAAAGATATTCCTGGGGTGCCTCAAATAAGAATGGCCAACATGGTTACGTTTCCAAAATATTGTTCTCCATTATATTTGCATGACCATCATATTCAAGAAGGATTGGATAAGTTTTATAATTATCTAAATTCTGATCCGTGGATATTCAACGAACACCGTCAAGGGTACGATCGTCCTGGACTAGTAGCTCTTGGTCTTGGCAATATGAATAGTTGTAAGCCAGGATTATTTGTTAACGAAAAGGCAATGTGGCAAGATCGTATGGTAAAATGGATTGACTATTGCCATGTTGCACGTGAAAATAACGAAGACATTTGGGAGCTTGCTCCTTATTTACAGGAATATAGAAAATGAAACCACTTGACGTTGTAAATAAGTATAGAGCCTTAAAGGGCCTATCAGATTTTGAAAAACAAATTACTTGCTGGGCTCCGTTTCAAGCTATGCATATTGATAAAAAAGGAAATATTCGGCCGTGCTCGTTTGCGCTATTACATGGTGAAATAGACAATGAAACAATATATTCCCCAAAGTGGTCTCCTGAAAAATCATTATTAGAATGCTGGAATAGCGAAGTGTTTGAAGAAATGCGCTTAGAGTCAATGAGCGGCAATCTTAAAGAATCATATTGCGATTATTGCATACGTAGTACCAATCAAGAAAAACCACCATCATCATTAGATTATGACTGGGTTGGTGGTGCTCGGAGTATAGGGCATGATACACCCCGTGAAATAGAATTAGAATTATCTAATACTTGTAATTATATGTGTTCATTTTGTAGTCCGTTTTGTTCTTCTCAACATATGGAAAGAATGGGTTTACAAAACGATGAAACATTTAAAAGCGTGTTTGATGACCCGGAGATTAAAAAAGCATTTATTGAAGACTTACGATCTATTATACACAATCTTCATAGATTAAATTTTACAGGCGGAGAACCGTTTGCACAACGAGTTGTATTTGATATTCTTAAAATGATTGATGAAGAACAACCAAAAAATTTATCGCTTCATTTTACTACAAACGGTAGTGTCATGAATGGTGTAGTTAAAAAATTGGCAAAAAGACCAAACACGCGTTTCACGGTATCGTTAGATACGTTAGATCCTGAGCTATATCCTGAATTGAGAGTGAATGGAAATTTTAATAATGTTATGAGTAATATTGAAACATTTCTTACTTCTGGATCGCAGGTAGGTTGTTCGTTTGTTGTAAGTAAGAAAAATGTAAGAGAATTACCTCGCATTGTTTCTTGGTGCAATAAAAGGGATATTGAGTTTACGTATCATATGATTGAACCTATGTGGTCAGGTAAAGAATACGAAGACATTATTAATCCAATGAAAGTTGAGTTAGAAACAAAGGAATACCTTGACGAATTAAAAACGTACTTAAAAAATAGTAATATTGATATTAGTTCTACAGACGAAGAATTGTCACATAAAAATATACGAATGTTTAAGCAGTATATTGAGAGGATAAAATAATGGAAAAAATTGAATATACTGACGAAAACCCGTGGTCTCCATGGCCAAAAACTTCAGAAAAAAATATGCCTAAAGAATGGGAACATTTTCAAAGCAATCGAAATATACCAGAGCCTGATAAGATTTTAGCTTGCTACGCACCTTTTAATCATATGAGGATTGGACGTACTGGTAATATAAAGCCATGCTGTTTTGCGATTTCTCCGTTAAAATGGAAAAAAGGTGAAGTAGGTTTAAGGGACTTTTGGTTTGGCGATTTAAACTCGCAATATAGGGACGATCTTTTAGACCAATCTCTTCATAGAGGATGTGAACGAGTTTGCGGCGATAGAATTAGAAACAAAATCCCGCCACCAATTGTTGACTATGATTGGAACTATCATAATAGATTAGAGCACGCAATGGGTAGTGAAAATTATCCAAAGGTGTTTGAATTTGAAATTAGTAATCTTTGTAATATGGCGTGTCCAATGTGCCTTGGCGAATTATCTTCAAAACATATGTTAGGACGAGACAAAGATTTAAAAGTATACGAGCCGAACGTATTTGACATCGATGAAAACCTCGAAGAACTTTTAGAACAGCTAAAAGAGTTTATTCCTCATTTAGAAACAATAAGATTTACTGGTGGCGAACCGTTTGCACATAAAGCTTTTTATGAAATAGCGCAAATGATTGTAGAATTAAATCCAAATATGGTAATAGAAATTACTACAAACGGAAGCATATATAATAAAAAGGTAGAAAGATTTTGTGGTATATTAAAGAATATGAATATATCTTTATCGTTAGATACCGTGGATCCTGATGAATATGCTTTAATTCGCATTGGTGGTAAATACGAAAATACATTTGCTAATATTCAAAAGTTTAAAGATAAACTAGGGTCTCGTAATGTAAAAATAAACTCTACCTTAATGTCAGTAAATGCAAAAAATATTGATAAGTTTTTTTGGTATGCAGAAGAAAACAAATTTGGTATTTTTATAAATGTATATGATCGCCAAGGACGAGATCATACTCCAGATTGGTCTTTGAGACATTTGAATAATGATGATATATACGATATCCTTGATAAATTAAAACCTCTTTCTGAAATACAAGGAGAAGACAGGTCTGACTTTACAAAGGCCTTGAGTAAGACTGTTAGTTTATTAAAACAAGCAATCACATGACATGGAGATGGCATAACTTAACGTTTGACGTTGAACTTACTACTCATTGTAATCTTAAATGTCCACAATGTTCAAGGACAGATCATAGAAATAATTTAAATAAGATGGAGTGGTTACCGCTTACGTCTGTCAGTTTAAAAGATTTTATGAAGTGGTTTCCTCCAACTATTATACAGTCAATTGGGTGTATTCATTTTTCAGGAACTTATGGTGATCCTGGGATGTGTAAAGATCTAATGGATATTGTTAAGTATCTTGCGTTAGAAGGTACTTGCCGTATTTCTATAAATACAAATGGATCTATGAGAGATGAAGAGTTTTGGTTTAACCTTGCGGCTTGGGGTGGTTCAAGACTTCAACTTATATTTGATGTTGACGGTATTGACCAAGAAATGCATAGCTTTTATCGCCGAGGATCCGATCTCAATAAAGTATTGGACGCAATAGAAGTAACCTCAGGTACTGATGCAAATATCAAAGTACTTACTGTTTTATTTAAACACAATCAAGACTATCTCGAAGATATTCGTAATATGGTTAACGAACGTGCTCAAAGACCAATTAAGTTTGATGAAGTTGAAGGAAATAACTTTCAGTTAGGTTCTGTTTATGAATTCTTAAATGAAGATGGTAAAACAGAAACACTAGAACAAGTTACACGACAAGATAGAGAACAAGGATTGGAACGTAGAACACGCAGAGTACGTGATCATAGACATCAAGATATTGTTACTAATATTAAATCAGATCAATCTAAATTATTACCTATTGAGGATAAACCTATTATACCACAGGTAGCTGAGCCTGTCAAACAAAAAAAGAAAGAATACGAAATAAATTGTTTAGCTATCGGTGAAAACAACATTAAAGTACAAGCAAGTGGTATGGTATCACCATGTTGTTATCTTTCAACATCGTTAGAACGAGCAGCATTATATTTAAAAGGTGAAAACACTCAATATATGATTACGTCAACCGGTAAGTATAATGATCCTAAACATCCATTAATGCAAGAATATATTGATAATTGGAAAGATTTTAATTTACATTATAGTAGTATCTATGATATAATGGAATCAACGTGGTTCAAACAAAAGTTACCTGAACATTGGGAAACTCCTGAAACAGCTTGTCACGCTTGTGTTAAGGTATGTGGAAAATTAAAATGAATATTATATTTGTAAAGCATGGAGATAAGTATCACGCTGAACATGTGAATAGGCTGCATACACAGCTGAAAGAGTTTTATCCTAACGCTAATTATTATTGCTATACAGAATTTCCTGCAGGTTTAAATATTCCATTCATACCTTGTTTTAACAAACCATCGTTAAAGTATTGGTGGAACAAGCTAGCTATGTTTAGTGAAGATTTTCCAGTTACAGGCAAATGTCTTTTCTTTGATTTAGATATGGATATTAAGAGAGATCCTTCTGAGTTTATCAAGTGGGACGGCTTGACGATAATCAGAGACTATTGGAAAAACGATTTGTACATGGCACCACACGCCTACGATGTACATATAAATAGTTCTGTAATTACATGGACGGCTGGTGAACAGAACCATGTATGGGATCACTTTATGTCCAACAAAGATTATTTTATGCGTAAGTATAAAGGTATAGATAGATTTTTAGTTCACGAAAAAATACCGCATAATACATTTACAAACGGTATTGTAAGTAGTGTTAAAACCCCGGCGGAATGGGATGCGCCAATTGATATGTATAATGGATTGAAATATGAGTTACCGACAAAATCTTTATAAAAATGCACTTAAAATAATAGAAGAAATATATCAACAAAGCAAGTATGATCCGTCCGAGGATCTTTATAGAAGCTTTGATGTCATGAACGCCGTTAACGACTTGCAACTAGAAAGCAAAGAATGGCTTGTTCATAACCTCCTTCCGTTTATTAATAAAGAAAGATTTTGGCCTGACACTGACGGTAAACTAAATGACATTTTAGTTATGGATAGTTGGTATGGTACTGTAGGAATAATATTAAAAAATCATATAAGTCCTGATATTAAAATACACAATGTAGACTCTGATCCACTGTGTGAAACGGTCAGTTATAAACTAATCGCCGGCGGGTACGAAAACATTTGGCCTATTACTGATGACGCAATGGAATACTATTTTGAAAAGACAGACCATTTTCAGCTCATTATCAATACAAGTTGCGAGCATATGGAAAAGGATGATATTCAATTAGTATTAAGGCAAAAACCTTATAACACTTTAATATGTTTTCAAAGCAATAACTATCACGCAGAACCTGGGCATATTAATACTCATGATAGCTTAGACTCGTTTGTAGAAGAATTAAATTTAAACGCAGTATATTGGAAAGGCGAATTGAAACCGTCTGAAGATTATACGCAATATATGGTAATTGGAAAATGAAAAGAGTAATTTTTAGTTGTTACGATGAAATTGACGACATGGTTAATGACGAGGAACGCCATTGGATTTTTATGGCAAACGAACAGTCAGTAGAAGAGTACTTTGATAGATTAGTTAAAAACAAAAAAGAGTACTGCGAAAAGATCGGTGCTGATTGGATTTTTTATCGTAATGAAATAAAAGATTTTGACGTTAAAAACGAAATGCAATTTACAAAGGTTAACTTGTATAAACACCACTTGTTTGCTAAGCTTGCAGAAGAATACGATGAAGTTATGTATGTTGACATGGATGTGGTATTTAATACAGACCTAAATGTATTTGACGAATTGGATTTGTCAAAAGGTATTGCGATTAAAGATATGGATGATGAAATCCAATCAAAAGAAGTTAATGATGTTTTATATTCTTCTGTTGGAATGCGCAACCCAACTCTAAAATATCATATTACAAAAGACCTTTTGGATGGTGGAGATAACCATGTTATAAACACTGGTATTATGATTGGTAAAAGCGAGCATATTAAACAAATTAAATATGTCGAAAGAATGCAAGAAGCTCATGCCAAAATACAAGACATTAGACTTTACGAACCTGAAGATCCTGACAATAAAGACCATAGACAATTAGCATACTTAAGAATAAACTATTATGCTAACAACGAGTCTATCTTTTCCTATATCCTTGAAAAATACAAAGTACCATATCAAATTATGGACGATAAGTGGCATTGGATTGTGGATCACAGACCTAACGATACTAAAATAAAAGATGCAAATATAATTCATTTTATCAATAAAAAATTTAATGCATTCTTTAAAGATAAGACAACAGCTATCTATTCAATCCATATAGATATTCCTGATGATAAACTTGACGACCCAATTGGCCCGCCTGATGACGATGTAAATAAAAGCAAAAGAACTAAAGATCGTCTGGCGCAATATAAAGATAGGTTAATTGAAAACCATGAATGGTATGCAAAGGAAATTGGTTCAAAATACATTCATTTTAAACGTGATGAACAATACGAAGAGTTTTTGAGTAAGTTCCCTGACCTTTCGGAATATGATGTAATTAATCTATATAAAGTTTGGCTACTTGATAAACTGACATATGATTATGATTTGGTCTTATATGTTGATCTCGATGTTTATTTTACAAAACCGCATAGTATCTTTGATTACGTACCGGCGAGTACAACTTTTTGTTGTCAAGTTCAAACAGCTCGGAACGCAGGAGTTCGCAAAGCAAGTAACGACTATTACAAATGGTATAACTTTGATTTTAGGAGTCCGCATAGTAAATTTTGGAATGCTCATGCTATGCTTGAAGAAGAAGGTTACGAATCTGACCAATACATTTTTAACACTGGTATTATGGTTGCAAGCCGCGCTGTTATGGAACAAATAGATTACTTTAGTGATATTGACGATGTAATCCAAATGATGAAGGATTTGAAAGAGGACGAGTTTTCAATGTATCTCCCACAAATCCAATCTGCCTTTGGGTACGATAACGAAACTATCATGGCATACAAAACCAAAAAGAATAAAGTTAAGTTGTTTCCATTACCAAAAAGGTGGCATCATAAACATCTATATAGAAACTTAAAAGCGTTTACGCATGGTACCAAAGAGCATGGAATGGCAAAACGAGAATTGGAAACAGAAATAGGTGTTGAAGGCGTGATAATGGTTCATCTTATATCGAAAAACTTTGAGTTAGTATTTGACGAGGCATAATTATGAAATTTGTGTGTGGACCGCAGTGGGATGAAAGGATTGTAAATTTATCCCCAGCTAAAAAGATCGGTGTTCTAATGTCCTCTGGCGCTGATAGTACCACTCTTTTTAAATTATTAACGGATAACTTTCCAGATACAAAGATAAGAATATTTAATATTCAAACTAGCGAAGATCCTCACAAACCACTAATAGAAAACATTCTTAAAAAATTAAACGTTTCAACAGAGTTGGAAATAGTTGGTCAAAGTCGTTGGCACTGGCCAATGACATCTCATTATCCTAGACTCTGTAGAGCTTTTCAGGAAATAAGAGATAATACAGATTGCGAAGAACTTTATTGTGGTAATATATTAACGCCTCATCCTCAATGGTTTCCAAGATGGAATCCTGAACAAAGAGGTATTGCTAAAAGACCTTGGTTAACAAACGACTCTTTTCTTAAAAATCCTTTTGAGCATATTGAAAAATATCACATAATTGATTTAGCTAGAAGAGGTAACTTTGATTCTATTTTAAACCATACTATCTCTTGTAATATTAGTGCTGATACTCCTTGCGAAGACTGTATGGGATGTAGAGAATTAGAATGGGGATATAAACAATTAGATAACGAGCAAGGCACAACACTTGACGAAATGACAGACGATGCAATAATGAAATATGGTGATATAGGATGGTAACTTTAAAAGATAAGTATGACGAAGCTTCAGAGTGGTACGAACAAAAATATGTAGAAGGTGGATGGGAAACAAATCCATACATGAAAGACGAATACGATGCTCATAAATTTTGGCTGAAAAGAAAATTTCCTGGCAAGATTATTTCTTTAGGTGTTGGGTCAGGACAAGATATTCCTATTTTGAATATGCCTCATCCGCATTATTTTGTAGGATACGACATATCAGAAGGTATGTTAAATAATGCTAAGAAAAAGTTTCCAGATTATAAATTTAAATTAGCAGACTGCAGTAAACCAATTAACGACGAGTGTAATGTATTAGTTAGTATGTTTGGTACACCTAACTATATTGGATTGCCTAAACTGCTAAATCATTATAAAGCATTTAACGCTAGCCACGCATTCTTTGTATTTTATGGCGAATGGTATAAAGACGGCTTTGATGAAAACTGCTACTTTTACACAAAAGAACAATTGCAGCTTGAGCTCAAAGAATATAAGCCAATAATAGAACCACTCAACGAAAATTATTATATAGTAAAATGGTAAATTTATTTGATTTAAAAGATGATGGTTTTGCCATCTCAGGAAAGGTGTTTGACGCAAACGAAATCCTTTCTTTGAATGATATAGCGAGTAACCTACCGCCTTTTGTTGGAATGCTTCAAAACTTTGATTGGATCAACAACGATAAAGTAAAAGATATAGTAAATCCTGACTGGGCTTATTATTGGTCTCAAATTCCTGAAGATAATACTTACATCAATAATACTATATTCCCAGCATTAGAAAATGTTTGTAACGAAGTATTTAAAACGTCTTGGGGATGGCAGCTAACTAATCGTTATATCATATCCAATTGTAAACATGAATGCCCTGTAAGAATTCATTTAGATGCTCCTTATGTTTGGCCACAAATGCCAGAATTGAGAATGGATAATTATTTACAAGAAGGTCCGCTAAGTATTACGTTTATGGTACCGCTTATAGAATTTACTCCGGAAAACGGATCTACTGGATATGTTCCAGGCACTCATAAATACAAATACAATCCAAAAGATATGTTAAGGCCTGATAGTGAACCAAGTCCTTATGATAGATTTTTTGAAGATAACTGCATACAAGAAACAATTGAGCTAGGAAGATTTATGTGCTTTTATGGAAACACGTTACATAGTGTTATGCCAAACAAATCTGATGTAGTTCGAAGAGGTATAATTTTAAGAGCTATACGACAAGACGCTCTCGATGAAATGAATAGATTGGGTTTAGGTTAAATGAAATATATTGTTATACAATCTTTTATTGGTACAGGTACTTGGCTTGGTCTTGAGCCTAACGAAAGTTTAACAGAACTTTATGATAATGTTCTTATACCGTCTTATGCAAGATATTGTAAAAGACATAACTATAAACATGTTGTTTATAAGGAACAGCTTGAAATTATAGAAATGGCCAATGAAAAATACGGCGATGAGCATGGTAATTTATATCACCAATACCTTGCAGCTCTTAAACATAAAGATGAAGATATAGATTTTTTTGTGTTCCCTGACTCTGACTTTTATGTTACACAAAATGCTGCACCTTTTCCTGGAACAAAATATATCGCCGGAGCTCCATGGAAAGAAGAAGACTTAAGAAAAAGAGGCAAAGATCCAAAAACATTTAAGGCTATATACGGAGGCGTTCAAGTAATGACAAAGTCGGCCGCCATGGATCTCGGCGAATACCTCTTTAACCGTTTTAAGAATTATATTGTACACGATGAACCTATTCAAATGCATCCTAATATGCTTACTGTTGGCGATTGGTTAAACGAAAACAATATACAGCCAGAAAGGCTTTCGTTTTATTACAATCATATTTTAGACGACATTACAGACAGGCCTTGGACTAATGAAGATAAAAAGGCTGGCTTTTGGCATTTATACGGAAGAAAGAAATCTGAAAAACTTGAATACGTATTGAAGCATATAGATGTTTAGAATCGTATGCGCAAAATGGGGAAACTTATATACAGAAGATGATGTAACTTCTTTATACAAGAATGCTAAACGAAACTGCAGTGTTGATTTTGAGTTTGAATGCTTTGACAACCTAGATGACTCCTGGGATCATTATAAATCTAAACACTACCGAGCTTCAAAGGAGCAAACCCATAGAGTTGAAACAACGCAAAATGGCTATCACAGAGATGACTTCGGCGGAATACCACACTTCAGAAAACTTACTATGTTTGAAGCTGATAAAAAGTTTAATCCTGAAGATACGTTACTGTATTTAGATTTAGATACAAACATCCTCGGCGATCTTGCATATTTCTTTGAAGAACTCAATAATGAAAAACCATATTTAGTTCGTAACTATTGGTACGAAGGTAATGATGGCGAAGAATGGAAACGGCAATACCATATCACACGCTGCCCTTTATTCAACAGTTCAGTAATGGTATGGAAGCCAGGACAAAATAAACCAATATATGATTTTGTTTCAAATAATTTAGACGAGTGCTTTTTTACTTATCCTTCTATGGACACTTTTATGTTTCATCAATTTGGTCCGTATAGTTATGGCAATAGAAGAAACCATTTTCAGCACTATGATGAAGGTATAGTTACAACTCAGCGTAAGCTAAAAGAAAACGATAAGCTAGGAATTATTAATATGCTTGAAGGTTTAACACACAATGAAAAACGGCAATACGTAGATGACTAAAGAACCTGAAGCTGAACGTATTTCGCGTTTGCATGACCTTCACCTTTGGCAGCACGACTTTCCGTGGTTTTATGATACTATGCGCGAGCAAGTTTCTGTTTCAGAATATGAAATACAGAAATGGTGTATAGACAATGCTGACGTTTCTGGAAAACAAGTAAACATTTTAAACTCTGGCCTTGGTGCCTATGCATTATCTTTTTGTATAGAAAAAGGCGCAACCTACACCAGGTTAATAGACATGGATCCTATTACAGAAGAAATTTCTAATCTTACTAACACTGAAGGGCCTTGGTGCCATATGATGATGGATGTTACTTTTGATTATAAGAACATTCCTGAGGCAGACGTCTATATCAATACAAGCTGTGAACATAGTTACCATATGAAAAAGGTAATACCAAATAATAAATTATGCGTATTGAGCGGATGCGATTTAACTAAACGTGGTCATATTAACTTGATAAGATCGTGCGATGATCTTATAGAGCAAGCTGGTCTTTCAAAGGTTATTAATACAAACAAAATGACTTTCCTATACGAGGATGACCTTGGGCGTAGGGAATATAGCCAGTATTTTGTAAAAGGAATAAAGTAGCCATTGACATTCATTATGAAATAGTTTATACTGATTCTATAAACAGAAAGGATAACAGATGAAACTCTTCACTCAGATAATCGCAGACCAAATTCCTCAAGGTCTAGACCGTTACGATCAAATCTTTGCAGCTAAGAAACTTATCCTTGCATCGGAATCTTCTATCTTAGCCACATGCCGAGATACTCTAGAAGAAATTGAAGAAATTATCTTTCAAAGAGATAATAACTATTGACATTTCGTTTAGAATCAGTTATATTAGAATCATCAACAAAGGAAACTAACATGTCTATTCAGAAACTTATCGACCAAACATATAGCTATTTTGTAGAAGCACAAGGTACCGATCTGGCGGAACTATATGAAGGTGATCTAACTGGGTTTCAATCAGTACAAATGATGATTAACTCGGATGACTTTGAAGGCGCCGTAGCAAAGATTGATGATATGGATACTGAACCACGTGAGCAAATCGTATTGGCCATTGCTGGTGAGTATGGTAATGGATATGTAGAAACTGTACTAGGATATGAGGTAGCATAATGACTTTTACTTACTCAGACGATATTATTTCAGATTTCCACAAAGACGTGTATGGTTACCGTCCTCGTGGAGCTTTTTGGGCTGATTGGAATAATTGTACTCCAGTTGAAAAACAAAAGACGTGGGATGAGTATGCTCGTGTTCTTGAAATCCAAATGGCTGAAACCAAAGCTCAGGAAGAGCAAGACGTCGCCAAGTTTGAAGCTCGAGTTCAAGACGTAATTGGTCTTGGCGCTAACGACCGTAAAACAGCACTCAGCTGGATTACTGGTTCT
>Ga0098056_1000804_pt1 | contig 12844 bp, 11 predicted proteins | sample 17BtaG_FD_92583 | JGI IMG/M metagenome (GOLD analysis project Ga0098056, IMG submission 92583) | Marine viral communities from the Subarctic Pacific Ocean - 17B_ETSP_OMZ_AT15314_CsCl metaG | ecosystem: Environmental > Aquatic > Marine > Oceanic | place: Subarctic Pacific Ocean | collected...
AGCCGGGTCAGACTCTACACAAGTAAACAAGTGGTCTGCAGGTTGCCAAGTGTTTAGCCATAGCGCAGACTTCGATGAGTTCATGAGCATCTGCTATGCGGCTAAAAATAAGTGGGGGAATAGCTTTACGTACACGCTTATTGAAGAGCCTGTATAGTGGAAGCTTTAGTCGATTCCCTGTTAGCTGATGGACACCTTGGTGTCTTTGCTGCGTTCTTGGTGTACCAGTTTGTTACCATGCAAAAGCGACTGGACGCTCTTGTAGAGGGCTTTCAGAAGCAACTCAAAGAGATTAACGACGAGTACGATGATCGCATCGAGAAGATGCGTGAGCGGTATGACACCGTAATCAAAGAGGCCAGGGCTGAGACTGCTACTCAGGCCAAAGACTTCCTACAGGTTCGCAACAAGATTCAAGAGCAGATCGTGTCTAAGCTCGACATTTTGACTGCACGAGGAAAATAAAACCATGTCATCACCAGTAGAAACGCCAACTGCAACTCCAAGCCCTGAGCCTGTCGACGCCCTCGTCTTTGATCCAGGCCCTGATCCCCCACAACTATCTGAAACGCTTGGCGTCACTCCAGACATCACAGCAGCGGCCAATGCAGCTAAATCGTTGGGTGGCGAGCACGCACCCATGGTGGCAATCGCGTTGGCTGGTATGGCCATAGCCGGTGGGTCTAAGGCGTGGAGCTTCTACCGTGATTGGGCTGAGCAGAAGCATGAGCGAGAGATGAAGAAGCTTGAGATCGAAGCCCAGAATCAGGGCCTTGAAGGAGAGCAGCCTCCCCCCTGTGCAGTCAAGTCTGCGGCTATGCAAGCAGAGATTGACGGTCTCAAGTCAAAGCTTGCAAACATCGAGAAGAAGACGGCCACTATTTCTGCCGACTTTGACGGAGACGACGTTGAGCGGAAAATCAAGCGCATGAAAAAGCGCGTCGATGAGTTGTTCGAGATTGTTGAGAAGGACTAAATCAGCTTACGCATCAGCGTGAGGATAGAAACGACTAGTGCCACACAAGAAAAGATCATCGCTCGTCTACTGGCACGCCAACTGCGCTCAACACCATGTCGCTTCACTTCAAACTCGAAGTGCTGCTCAGGAGCCCAGTCAGGAATCTTCTGCGTGTACTCAGAGCACTTGCGATGCTCCCACAGAGCGTCCTCGGGTATCTGAAGACCCCGGTACATTAGGCAGACGCCTGCCTGTTTGCTAGTTTCATCGTATGGCTTGAACAAGCCACATCGTCCACATCTTGCCATGGCAAAAGAATACCCCACTTGAGTTGTTACGCTCAAGCGGGGCCAGGTTTAATCCACTTATGTTGTACCGTAAACACTCAGCCAATCTGAGAGCCTACGGCTTAGTTCCCACCACAAGATAGCGGATCATGTTGCGTAGCAACGCGAGAGGTTTAACTACTCACGCCTCTACTTGCGACCTTTTCGCCCACCTACCAGGGCCGACACGCGCAGCTTGACGAGCTCTCTCGGCCATGTCCACCAGACGGACAAGCCAGTCTGCGTAGTCAGATGGCTCATGCGCTCCCTTTACCGGAGCCTGAGAGAACGCTTCAGCTACACCCTTGACGTGCCTGATTGTGGGCAACCTCTTGCCGGACTCGATGCGACTGACCTCAGGTTGAGATAACCCTGAGCGTCTTGCCATCTCTGATATAGACCAGCTCCGGGCAGTGCGGTGTTGAAACAAGAATCGAATAAATGCGGTGTCAGGCATGGTTTCTCCTTAGACCACAACGGTAGCCCATTTTTCGTTAATGTGCAACTATGCTCTTGACGCAGTGGTAGACCCTGTATAGAATCACGTCATCCAAGGAGAACGACACCATGTGGGAACAACCTCACTATCGATACACCGTGACTACGGAAGATCAACCTGGTTTAGTGTCTACACTTCCAGCTCTGGAGACGGAGGTACCGGGCACTCTCGTCTATGGTTTGGTACGTAACAGTAGGCGTGTGCGTTTGTCGAAGCTGATTGAAGAAGGAAACACGGAGATTGCTCAGTGCGTAGTTATGACCCCTATACACGGTGCGTGGCTCGCAGAGTCCGTACTGTTATCGTTCGACGCCAGCTTTACGTCTTCGCCTCACTTTACCGACGGGATTGGTGGTTGGTCCAACCAAGAAGGTAGCCGACAAGCCCTGTGCCTAAAGGGTATAGAGTTATCAGGTCACGCCGTAAAGAGGGGCGAGCTCAAGCCACATGTGCTCGAGATAGCGACACCCTACCAGTACATGAACGTGGCGTGGTGCACCCGTAGGCCCTGGTCTATGAACGTCTGGGCCTGCGGTAGTGGCAAGACACTGGGTGCAATCATGTCAGCACTGGCTCAACCGGGGCCCGTACTCGTCGTAGCTCCGGCTAAAGCCCGTCACGTCTGGTGGTCTCAGGTGCAGGAGTACACCTTTATCAAGCCCTTCCGCATCCGCCCGGTGTCAGAGAGACGGAAGAAGGACGGTACACTGCAGGAATACTTGGACAAGTGTGGTCAAGAACGCACACGTCCCTTTGTCATTATCGGGGCAGAGTCGTTGGCAGACAACATGGATGCGGCACGTAGCGTGCAGCCGACGACGCTGATCCTTGACGAGATCCATACTCATGGCAGCCGCAAGCGATGGACGGCTATTCAGGAAGCTGACGGTGGCGTGTCCTTCGAGAGAAGGAAGACTGCGGCAAGCAGCCGTGTGGACTCTAAGGTAAGTCGGGAGACACGTGCTGTTGCTGTTATGGATATCAGTAGACTGCCGTCTTTGGAACGACGCATTGGCCTTACTGCTACGCCTCTGGACGATGGCCGACCACGGAGGCTGTGGTCGCAGCTGGACCTTCTGGCACCTGGGGGCTTTAGCCATAGCTTTTCGCGCTTTGCTATGCGCTATTGTGACGCCCGCCCTGGGCAATACGGTGGCCTTGATGACTCTGGTCATAGCAATATGGACGAGCTGAAGGCTCGCTGTTCTTTTCTTGTGCACGAAGTGCCTTACTCTGAAAGCCATTCGTCCTTGCCGGATACGCGCGTGCAGGTGGTGTACTTGAGTAACTCTCAGCTGAACAGGGCTGAGCGATGGAGTGACGACAAGACCTTTGGGCAAGCGATCAAAGGACTGGTCAAAGAAGTAAAGATTGATGGAGCTCCTGCTCGAGAGCGAGTAGTCGAAGCGAGATTAGCAGAGGCTTGCTCTAAGAAGCGTAAGTACGTGACGGAGGAAGCACTCGAGGGTTTGAAGGGAGGGGGTAAGGTTGTTGTGTTCACAGCTCGGAGAAGAGAGACCGACTTGTGGGCACACGCCATCCGTCGTGAGGTCACCCGTGGAGATGAGGCACAGGGGAGCGTGCCAGTCTGGGTGGCCCACGGCGGAATACCTGAGTCCGAGAGGGACGAGATGATTGACTCATTCAGAGAGTCAACTGGACCGTGCTGCCTGATTGCTACAGGTCAGAGTGTTGGTACTGGTGTCGATGGTATGCAGACTGCAGACCTCGCTATCTTTGCCATGCTGCCGTGGAAGCCGGGTGACTTCGTTCAGTGGAAGGGTCGCTTCGACAGACTCGGCGGTAGCCCTACTCTTCTCAAGGTGATCGTCGCAGAGGGTACCTATGACACTCGTGTGGTGGACATCCTGGTCGATAAGTTTGGTCCCATCGAATCGTTCCTGAAGGCTGATGAGCTGGAGGGTCTTGGAGAGAAGCTCCGTGGCACAGAGGACAAGGGGTCTATCTTGGACTCGATCATCTCAAAGCTGGGAGACAAGTGATGAGTAAGATACTTATCGATGCGGGTAGGTCTGCTCGCGGTTGGTCACGAATCGGTACCTTCTTTAAGTGCCCGCAGCTTTTTGCCTACGGCGAGAGGCTGAACATGCAGATGATCCCAGCTGACGCACTTACGCGTGGGAGTATGGGTCACGTCATGCAAGCACACCTGCACGCTATCTATGGCGCTAAGCAGGGTGGCTGCTGGGTAGACGACAAGTGGATTGACGACCCTGACATGCTCATGGATCCCGAAGAAGCCATACACGCTTACTGTGAGGCTAATGGTGGTCACGAGTTTATCGACCGAATGATTGAGACATTCAGGCGCTACCTCGCTCAGTTCCCTGAGTCACCTGGTCGCATCCTCGCAGTGGAGCATCAAGTCACAGCGGTACTCGGTGAGAAGAACGGTGAGTGGGGCTTGTGGGTGACTGACCCTCAAGACCAAGACTTCCGACCTGACGTGGCTAAGATCAAGGCGTGCGACGGAGGCATAATCAGACCGTCTCCGCTCAACGTACCAGGCCATCCTGATCACGGACATGCAGTCTCGCTTACTCGTAGAATGGATATGTCCACAAGAGATCGGTCAGGGCGAGCGTTCATCTGGGATCACAAGCACCAAGCTCGAGTGCAGCCCAACCGCAGCGTTGACGCATACGCCATCGATGGTGGCTTCGCAGCGTTCAGAATCATGGGCAAACAGCTTTACGGAAAGAGCTTCGGCGGCGTTGCGTTGAACCTCATTCAGACACAAGGCCCCTGGCGCATCGCTCGGCCTATGGTCCCACCGACTCCTCATCGTGACCACCACTTTGCGGAGATGCTCTGGAGAGCGGAGCACAGTTTAGCTCGACTGGATGTCGACATCCCTGACCACTGGTCATGGCCTAAGGTTCAGCACGAGACTGCCTGCGTAGGTAGGTACGGTGCTTGTGCTGGTATTAAGCTCTGCTTCTACGGAGAAGCTGGCAAATACTGAGCGCCTCTGTTATTTTGTTTGTCGACTGTTTGAGATCCTAACCCCGGAGAATACTATGACCCATGAAGATGGGTTGCCTACCGTTATGATTACGGTCTATGGGCAACCGAAGAAACGGAAGACCAGCGACATGCTCGCTGCGTTTCCTAATGCACTGTTTATTGGTGTGCCCTCAGCCCTGTGCTTAGTCGCGCAGAACGAGCTGGGGTTCACTCCGTCAGTCTATGCAGACCCACCACAGACTTTACCTGATCTAATCGCACTGCTCAGGGAGCTCAGCGAGACCGACTTGGAGTCTCAGTGCGGGGCTGTTGTTATCGACGATGCCAGCCATCTCTGTAAGATGTCTATGCTTAAGTGGATGGAAGAAGCACCTATGGGCCGCTCCGGTCGTAAGGATAAGTTCTATCAGTACCAGCAGCTGGACCGCCACTTGCTTGAGCTCGCAGGATTAGCTCGTCACTTGGGCGTGCACATGGCTATGAACTTCCACGAGAGGATGCCAGGTTCTAATGCAGACGGTCACTTCTGCCCTGGTGGTCCTGACGTTCCATCACGTAACCAAGTGAAGACTCTACCCTCTTGGTGTGACATCAACGTGCGCGCCATGATTGATCCGTCATACCCTGACCCGTGGTTTCCAGGTGCGTACTACTGTGACCCTACTGATCCTGAGTGGATTACTGGGGATCGTACTGGAGTCTGCGCTAAAAAGACGCCCGGTAACTTACGTGAGATACTTCGGGCGAGTAAGTCCAACTACCATCTCGGTAGAGTTAGTGGCTTAGAGTGGCAGGATGAAGTTGCAGATCGTGTAGCTGATGCTATAATGCAAGACGTACCTGTGATAGAAGCGATTGACAGCGCCATATCTGGGTACGATTATGATACCCTTCACTTGCGCTGGGCTTGCCAAGATGGTATTGCAAGAGGGGTACTTGCTAAACAGCAGTCCCGAAGCCTATTCAACTTTGAGCCTGAACCTGATGCACCGACTACTTCGAGTGCGTCATTACCACCACCACCTCCCTCTTCCTGACGGCATCCGTCGTCTGGACCTCGGACCTCGCGTCCACCATACAACAACAATGGAGCCTATCATGGCTATCAACATCCCTCCGGGGGCCTTCAAGGGCGTCCGTAGTTTCGGAGCTGGCGCACCTGACGCTGGATTCTACCCCGTCTCTATCGTAAAGATCGAGACTCACCCTAACGACAAGCCTGGTAAGCGTCGCTTCCACCTTCAGTTCGACGACGGGTTTACAATGTTCGCATTCGTAAACTTGCCATACGACGACAACGGTAACCAGCTCGTGGGTCTTAATGAAAACCAACTGCGTGGTCAGCTTGCTAACCTGCGCACTATCCTCGAGTCTCTTGGATACGATGGTGAAACTCTTGACTCAGGTAACGTGACCGACGAGTGGTTCATCCACTCCAGCAACCACGGTCGTAAGGGCTACGTTGAGTTTGTTCCTGGTCAGAAGGGTGTCCAAGGTTCTTACAACGAGATCAAGGGCTGGCTTAACAAGTCTACTTACGAAGCTCGTAAAGACTCTGGTGCACCGGTTCAGACCGCTACAAGCGCCCCTGTACCACCCGCAGTGACTAACGGAGTTGCACCCTCCACTGGCGCTGTCCTTCCGCCTGCCCCAAGCGTGGCGCAAGGTATCGTCAGCTAGCGCTGCAGACTAAGTCGTCGCTGCCACGAGGTCCGGTGGCGACGACTTTTATACAGACCAGGGTGTTGGCTTGACACCTAAGAAGTCCAGCAGGAAGGCATGTGGATGGTTGAATAGATGCCTTGACCTCAACCCGGAGAACGAATGCCCTTTGACCCGACAACACTTGGAGCACGATGCGATGTGTGCCCGTTGGGCCCTAAGGGAGCTCTCCGTAAAGATGACTGGAAGCCAGTGGGGTGTGAGGTGCACAAGGGTGCAACCGTCCTCGCTGTAGCTGAGAGCCCCGATCCTGAAGAAGTTCAGCACGGTAGAGCTTTAGTGGGTAGGTCAGGTGGTGAGTGGAACCGAGCATTAGCTGCGTGTGGTCACCGCCGAACCGATGTAGACCTCGACCATGTGATCGCATGTCACCTACCAGGTCAAGCCTCAGGAGCTCTGCGTCGCTTGGACAAAGCTGTAGACAAGCTCAATCGCAAGCGTGTGAAGGCAGGGCAAGAGGCAGTACCTCACCCTCTTACGTGCTGCCGGCCTCGGCTGCTTAACGTCGCCTCACGCTACCCTTCTATTGTTACGCTCGGTAAGCTCGCGACTAACTCGCTGACTGGTGTCGGTAGTAGCATCCACTCAACCAGAGGTGGTCCTATGCGGATCACTGAAGACTGGGGCGTGACTAACGAGGACGATAAGACGGCTCACCGCTTGCTACCTACGCTGCACCCGTCGTTTATTTTACGCTCGCCCAGTTGGCGTCACGTCTTGCACGCTGACATGGGTAAAGCTTTCCGCTGGTTCTCGGACACGCTCGACTGGACTCAGCCCGATTCTTTGTGGCGACCCTCTCCTCAGGAGCTGGAGGAATGGCTGAAGCAGCCCTCTCCTTTCTGGGTTTACGATGTAGAGACTGATGGCATTGAGCCCATGGAGTGCAAGCTCCGCACGATAGCTATCGCTACCCCTGACTTGGATGAGCGCGGACGTGTGACGGCGAAGAACCCTGTGAAGAACTCTCAGGCAGTGGGCATTAGTTTGCTGAGTGCTGATGGGCGTACACGCTTTTATACGCAGGGAGAGGAGTGGCGCATCAAAGATATACTGCGCGCTGCTTTTACTGACGGTCGTGTGTGGGTGGGTCACAACGCTGGTAGCTATGACCGGATGGTGATCGAGAACCACTTGGGTGTGAACCCCTACCCGCTGGTAGACACGCTCTTCCCAGCTCGGTTCAGAGCTCCTGACTTACCGAAGGGACTAAAGACTATCGGGTCTATCCTCACCGACGTTGAACGATGGGAGACAACTGAGAAGGGTTCGAGTATCGCTACAGGTAGTACGGATGATGACGAGCTTCTTAGATACAACATCATTGACACAGTAGTAAACGCAAGGATCACACTTCCCTTAATAAAGGCGGCGACTAATGCAGGTGCCTTCAACCCCATCAAAGACAACATCAAGCCTGACTCTTGGCCGATAGAGAGGCCGTGGAATCTCAACGAGGTCGACCACGAGACCCAAGTGATGTGTGTTGAGATGCACAAGAATGGTGTATGGGTCGACCAGAAGAAGCGGTTTGACTTAGAGGCTCGGTTTACTTTGTCCGTAAAGCAGAGAGCTAAACGACTCGACGACTTCGCTTCAGGCATCAATCCCGGCAGCTACGATCAGATCAGAGACCTGTTCTACAGTAAGTGGAAGCTCGGTATCCCTCCTCAGATGGACGCTAAAGACTTCTACACTGACACAGGCGCACCTGGTACAGGTGACTCTGTGTTGCGCGCTCACATTGCAAGTGGGAACCTATCAGAAGAACAAGAGGCATTCATCCGTGAGCTCAGGCTGTATCGCAGAGAGAAGAATAAGATCCTCGGTACGGTGCTGATACCTCTCAACCGCAGAGACATCGACCCTAAGAAGGGTGTGGTCTGGGAAGACGGCAGGGTGAGGCCATCATGGAATGCCCATGTCACCAGCGTCGCGCGCCTCTCATGCTCTGGACCCAACCTACAGAACATCGGTAACCGTAAAGGCCAAGGGCCACTGAAGACAATCTTCGCAGCTCCCCCAGGCTACATCCTCATCGGTGCTGACCTTGACCAGGCACACCTACGGATCATCGCTAACTACTGGAAGATACCTCTACTGATGGAGTGCTTCGAGGAAGGTAAGGATCCCCACAACACGCTGGCTCACAACGTATTCGGTGATCGATTCGAGCAGGCAAGTGGCTGGGGTGACGACGGCTTCAGCCTATACAGCAAGCCTTCTGGTGGTGACGCTAAGTCTATGCGTGATGTGTGTAAGACACTTAGATACGCATCAGCATATGCAGCCGACCCCGCTACAGTTTGGCAGGTACTGACATCAACAGAGACTGACGATGCCAAGCTCCCGTATGTAGGAATGACACTCAGAGAAGTACGAGTCATGCACGAGACGTGGAAGACCAGTGAGCCTGAGTGGGAGAGCGCTTGGGCCACGATGAAGAAAGTATACGAGAGGCAAGGCTACATGGCGGAGCCCATCATGGGTAGACGCAGTGGGCCTCTCAGTGATGGCAAGCTTCAAGAGGTAGTGAACTTCCCTATCCTTGCAGCCGAGGGATCAACCATGCGGTTGGCTGAAGCTCAAGTAAGAGACGCCTTTCCGTTCGAGTATGCCGGACCAGGTACGGGCATGATTCATCAATGCCATGACTCTATCTGTGTACAGGCTCCGCTGCCCAAGGGCTTTGATCCTATGTGGGCGCCCGTCAAAGGTGAGCCCCTGCCCCCTGAGATAGAGAAGATGAAGCGCACAATGGAAGAAGCAATGACAATCAAGATACCCGGATGGCCTGTTGCGATGACCGCAGAGGCTGACGTCGGTAGAACATTGAAGGACGTATAGATGAACAAGTCTCGTTGGTTTCTCGCCCACTCTAAAAAAGACGAGGACGAAGACATTGACCGCTGGTGTGCCCAGCTCGCAAGCCACATGACAGATGACGTTTGGCAGGCTGAGGTGGTTGCAGGGCGCGACGATTACAAGTCACGTGCAGCCGCACTCGGAGGCTGGGCTGCTTGGTGTCGCGATGTCGCAGTGGGTAAGTCTTACACAGGTGGTCACTTGTTCCACGGAATCATTGTACCCGTTGACTCTACTCAAGAGTCCCTCTCTGTAGGTAAGGCTACTGCCCAACTGCTGGAGTGGTTCCTCGATGCGAAGAAGCATGTCTTTGCCTGGTGCCCTGAGTCAGAATCGTTCAAGTCTATAACTGGCTTAGCAGCTAAAGAATCAGACGATTGGACTTCTTGGGTGACACTTACAGTCGCTGAGTGAGTCTTCTCAATCCTTGACGCAGCGGTATTAGTACCATACACTTTCCACGACAACTAAAGCTACCGTGTCTGACTGACTAAACGGTAGCGCTATCAACCCCGGAGACACTATGTCTAAGAAACAAACACGTCCGTATGTGAAGTCTGTTCACAGTAACCTTAAGTCACCCAAGCCTAACGGCGATGCCTGGTCTGTAGACTTAGGCCGTTATACTCTGCTGGTCGGAACAAACACCAGCCACAAGAGCAGCATCATTCAATCTGTTGAGCTGGCTGTGTCTGGCTCAGTTGATGATGTGGTCGGTCGCAATGACGTGAAGGATGCAGATCTTCTCATGTCTCTCTGTCGCGGTAACTCTCTGCACACTACCGCCCGATTCTCTGATGATGAAGCAGGTACGTTCAGAGTAGAGAAGGTCGAAGGTAAGAACAAGCGGCCATCGCACACAGGCCCAGGTCCACAAGTGCTCACGCACCGTGCGGTTAAGGCAGCGTTGTCAGGCTCAGCAGCTACCCGGCGTAAAGCTTTCCTCGGATGGATAGGCGGCAGCGTATCAAAGGAAGACGTCTACGCGTACATTCCTTCAGACTTGCATGGCAAGTTCACTGACCTGTGGGATCACCTCGGCAAGAACCTGAGCAATGTAGACGCGCTGATTGCCATCAACGACTACGCGGCCAAGCAGAGCCGTGACCTGGCGAAGCAACGACGTGGCGCAGAGATCGTAGTGGGTGAGCTAATCGATGCACACACTGACTCAGCTCCTACGGAAGAAGACGTCGAGCGTCTCGAGCAAGCAGTGAAGAACGCCCAGGGATTACTGGAAGCTGCCGCTGCGTGCGCCAATGGGATGCCCGAGTCTCTACGTCAGAGTCGGATGGCTGAGTGTGAAGCTGAGATGGATAGTCTCACATCAGACATGCAGCACATGGACAACCAGATTGCTGACCACAGAAGTAAGATGAAGGACGCACCTGCGTACTTGAAGTCCGGCTATGACTCACTCGAGTGGGCTGTGTCCGAGGCTATCGAGCAGTGCCCTACGTGCAGTAGTCCTGTAGGTTCAGATCATCTGCTCAGCTGCCATGGCTTCTTCGCCAACCAGCTCGACGCTATTGATACAGCAAACGCTCAGATGATCGAGGCACTGCGCCTTAGCCAAGCAGGCCGTGACGCTTACCAAGAGCGATACGACCGCGCGAAGCAGAAGCTGGTAGAGCTGGCTAATACTCCGTCTCGTACGGATGCGGGTCTGTCTCTCGAAGACGCACGTGATCGTTTGGGTGCTGCATCTCTGGCCTTGAACAACACGATGATCTTGAAGTCTAAGTGGGATCAGATCGTCTCATCGAAGGAGTTGATCACCCACCTGGAAGTAGACATCGCGAGGTACAAGTCACTAAAGAAGGTGTGCGATGAAGCGATGTCGACCATCTTGCAGACCCAGTCTGAGCTGTTCGTAAAGATTGTATGCAGTCACTTGCCTGAAGGCTGGGACTTTGAGTTTGTCTTGTACGACGAAGCCAGCTCGAAGTCTACGTTCGCTATGGGCCTACGCCGCGGCGGCATCTTGCATGAGGCATTGTCTGGTGCAGAGTGGGCGACGGTAACGACAGCGATCTCGATGGCTGTTGTCAGCATGGGCGCGTCTGCTCGTGAGCCTGCCATCTTGATCCCTGAGGATCGTGCATGGGATGGTAAGACACTGAGCTCAGTGATGCGCAGCTTCCGTAACTTCGAGGGTCAGGTCATCATGGCCAGTACCATCCGGCCTACGGGTAGAGCTCCTGCGGGCTGGACAATCATCGACATGGACAAAGAGTCTGCGTCATGGCTGGCTCCTTTAGTAGACGACGAGCCTGAGCACACAGACGACATTCGGAATGACGACGTCATTCGTCGACCCAAGTCTAAGAGTGTAGTCACAACTGCAAGCGCAGTGGCCATCGAGATGATGGGGTACTCTTCGGGTCAGATCAGTGTGATGACCAGAGAAACAGCAGCTGCCATCATTAAGAAGAAGCTCAAGCCTGCGGACATCACAATCGATGACGATGGTGGGTACTCTCTTAATAAGGGCGGCAAGGTGCTGAACCTCCCAACTCCTCCGAGCCCTACCAAATGAAGTGCTTTGAATGCGGTGGGCCTACCAAGGTGACCAACACTCGGCACGCTGACTCAAAGGAGACAACCTCTCCTTCACTGATTCGGCAAGCTCGAGAGACGGTCTCCTGGTACACACCTGATTGGGTAGCCCGGATGCGTCATTGCCCTAAGTGCGCAGTGACAACCAACACTATCGAGATTCCTATGTCTGACTTGTCAGAAGGTTGGGCACGTAAGGAATCTTAGTGAGAGGGGTGGCACCGTCACAAGAAACGATTGTGCCACCCTTTGATCTTCGGTTTGACACGCATTGTTGCGGGTCGATACATTAGCTGAGCTGGGTACCCTACTGAGGGCACCTGGTCACGACACGACTGTTTAATAAATGACACTTACCATGGTGGAACAATGGACAATGACAACTCGGTTGAAGAACGATCAACCGGGTCAGCAGCGCAGCAGCAGAGCCCCGGAATCGACATACTGAATAGACTTCTTGCATCCCTCAGAGAGGGCGACTCGTCTGCACAACGTGCAGCATGGATCAGCATTCAAGATCCTAACGTAATGACCAGCCTCGCAGAGAGCTGGCAGTCAGATAACGACACTGTTGAAACACTCCTGATCACAATAGGATCTATTCGAGGGCAGCGGACACGCTCGCGCAACCTCAAGTCTGCGATACGGAACCTCTCTGACTCGCTGGTGCGTCGTCGATCAGACGACTTGCTGGATGAGATTGAAGAGAACCTCTCGAACAACCTGACGTTGAGCGCCTGCTTTGCTAACGCTGGACCTCCTGCAACGATCGTGTCTCCCGACATCCTTGCCTTACTGGTACCTCCTCGCGGCTTTGCTATTGATGCTGCTGGTGTCTACCGGCTTTCGGCTTCTCCTGAAGGTGACCTTGTTCGCACGAGGATCGCTGCTGCTCCCTTCTTTATTGCGGGCAGGACCAGCGACGTA
>Ga0098056_1000806_pt1 | contig 12842 bp, 3 predicted proteins | sample 17BtaG_FD_92583 | JGI IMG/M metagenome (GOLD analysis project Ga0098056, IMG submission 92583) | Marine viral communities from the Subarctic Pacific Ocean - 17B_ETSP_OMZ_AT15314_CsCl metaG | ecosystem: Environmental > Aquatic > Marine > Oceanic | place: Subarctic Pacific Ocean | collected 2015-01-18
ATTAGCTTTTATTTCAAAACCTAAAGCTAATTGACCATCTTTATATTTTACTTTGTGGTCTTTTTTTGCAATTAATCCGCTTATTACTTTTTGCTTTTGAGCTTCAGTAGTAGCCATTGGAGACGCAATAGAATATCTTCTTTTTGAGTTTGCAAAAATTGCTATAGGCTGAGTGTAAAAGCTTCTACTTTTTCCAGGCTTTCTTGAATCCCAATTAGATGCAAATTTTTCCATATCAAACTGAACAATATCGTCTTTAGTTTGTTGTTCAAATTTTACGCCTTTACCATCACCATCTCTATAAGAAATAACCCCACCATCAAAACCTATTTGATAAGCTTGATCTGCCATACCATTAACGCCAAGACCAATAACCATTTCAACAAATGGATTACCTACAAGCTTACCTTTTCTTTTCTTTAAATATTTTTTTGCTAATTTTTTTCTACCTTCTGGAGTTTTAGCCATGTTAATTATAACATCAGAATTATTTAATAAGTTATTATTATAATTAAATGCTAAAGTCATATTACCATTTACATCAGAAACAGACTTAATAGCATTTTTACCTCTAGAAGCTATAACCATGCTTTTAAATAAAGGAACCATATTCATAACAGGTATTTTACCTTGAGATAAATAAGTTTTACCAGTCTTTTTATCAACTAAACTTTTATCTGATATTATATCAGCTATATAGTCTTGTACATTTAAAAGTCTATTACCTCTATATAGTCTTATGTTCGCTAATTGATCATAATCTAAATAATTATTTAAACCTTCTACTGATCTCAAAATAGCAGTTGCAATTTCTAAACCTTCTTGTTGAGATAATTTTTGTCCTTTATTTATTTTTGCTTGTGCTGCAGATATTCTTTCTAGTACAGCGCTTTTTAACAGGGTATTATTTTTAAAGAAAATTTGATTACCTGCTTTCTTCATAGCGTTAACTCTTCTTCTTTCTGAGTCATGTATAGCTACAGATTCTGAAATAGAACCATCACTAGTTACTGTAGTATTTAATATTGATTCTATAAATTTATTTCTATAGTTATTATGAATATCTCTTATGGCAGCATACATTTCGCCTTCCGATAATCTTTCCTGCATTATTTCTCTAGCTTTTTTAATATGACCTTCATTTGAGTTCATAAAAGCTCTAGTAAAATCATTAACATTATCTCTATTAGAATGCGCCATGTTTAATAAACCAGCTTCTAGTTTTGATTTTTGATACCTTGGCTTTCCTGTAGTAATATTTCTACTATCAGGATTTGCTATTTTCATTAAAGCAGTAATAAATGTTGATGTAGAATTGTCCATTGCTTTTTCAGCAGACATATACCAATCAGCACCTATATCAGATTCTTCTAATAACGACTCTACTTCGTCAAAATTTTCTTGCTGTTGTTCTAAGTCGCTAGGAATATTTTGTTTCATTCCTGCTGCTTTATATATAGAAGAAACGCCACTAGTTTTTCCAGAAGGAGAAAGTGTAAATCCTTTCATTGACTCTTGACGAATAAGAACTCTACTTTCAACTTCTTCTCTAAGTTCTTTTGTAATTTTTATATCTTCACCAATAGATTTAGAGTATTGTGTAGCAAAATCAATTGCTGTTTTAGATAGTTCCTGTACACTCATTGTGTTGTACATGTTTGGATTCATCTTATTTATAGCAACAGCTATTGATGCTGAAAATGTTCTGTTTAGTTTTAACTTTTTAGATCTAGAATTTTGAAACTTTAAACTACCTCCCTGTGTACCTTTAGCAAAATCATCCGCTATTTTAGTATACATTTCATCTGTAGTAAGATTTTCAAAACCCCTATCTAATTCAGATAATATTTTTTTAGAATCAGAAGGAGTAAACATTTTTGCAACTCTTTCTGTAGTTCTTCTAATAAAAGATTTATACTCTTTAGCTTCGGCAGGTTTTTTAAATAATAAATCTAATTTAGTTACAAGCTGTGGAGCTAATGACGTAACAAATGCTTCTTCTATAATATCTACTTGTTGTTCATCTGGTAGAACTTTTGCAACACCATCTTCTTGTAGTTTGTTTAATAAATTATTAGCTAAAGAATTAATAGCTTCACCATCACCACTTTTTACGGCCTCTCTAAAAGCTTCGATAGTTTCTTTGTATTTTTTATTTTCTACAAGTCTACTATTTTCTATTTGAGATATTAAATCTCCAGCACTAATAATATTTCCATCAGATGTTTTATACAAAACTAATTCTGCATATTGTTTTTTAACATCATTATAAATATCACTTCCTATAATTTTATTTACTCCACGCATAAAAGACGGATTATCTTTTAGCATATCATAATAAACATGTCCATACTCATGCATTATTCTAATACCTAAATCAGATCCTTCTTTTGCTAATACAGCAGATCCCATCGCATACCCACCAACTTGACTTCCATGCTCGTCAATAACATTTCGTAATATTAATAACTGTTTGTCAGGAAACTTTTTTGATGCAGCCTCCATAACCGCACCGTGTAAGCCTGGATTTATAGAAGCGTAGTAAGACAACACACCTTTAGTTGTTTCTTCTTCTACTTTTAGTTTTTTGCTTTTTACATTTGGAGCAAACTTAGACCAAGTTTTTCCAAGATTAGTAATCGCTTTATCTAATTCTTTATTCTCTTGACGAGATAAAAGCTTCTTACTTTTTTTAGCTACATTCCTTGCAAAATCTAAAATACTATCTACTGTTGATTTAGATTCTTCTTTAGCTTGCTCAGTGCTTTTTTGTGATTCTTTCTCTGCTTCTTCTGAGCTAATTTGTTCTTCTCCTTCTGGGATAACTGATTCTGATTCTGCATCTTGTTTAGCTTTAATTAATTCTTCCCTTACAGCATCTATTTCCTCTTGTGTTGTGAGTCCTTCTGTACCAGATCCCTTTCCTTCTTTGGCAGCTTCTTCACGTCTTTTTCTTATTTCAGCAAAGACTTCTTCGTCTGTAACTGTAACTGTTTCAGGATCTGTTTTTAATTCTTCTTCTGTTTCAGCCTCTGCAGTTTCACTTTCGGGTTTAGCACCAGTATAAAATGCAGACGCTTCATCTATAAGCTCATTTAATCTTTCTTTTGTAACGCCAGATTTTTCTATTTGCTCAGGAGTTAATTTGCTTTTTATAAATTCAGATATTTCTTCTGCTGACTTTCCTTCGTCAACAAGTTTTTGTACATCTTCAGTTATAGGCTTAGTAACTCTTTTTATAGCTGAACTTTCTTTAAATGATAATGCTTGCTTTTTTGCAAAATCTCTAGTTGCATTATATGCTTTACCAAATAACTCTTTACCTTTTTCAAATAAAGATTTAGCTTTTTCCTTGCCTTTCTCTGCTGTTTGTTCTGCTTTTACACCTGCAGCTTCAGCAGCTTCTTTATCGGCAACAGCTTTTTGCTCTGCACCTTCTGTAGTAAATTGCTGAAATTCAGACTCTGTCATAGAAAGAGCATCATTAACTACATAAGAATCTTCTTTGATTCTTTCTTGTAGGTTTTGTCTTTCTTGTAATATATCTTGTTTTGCTGAGTCAGACATATTATTGTACTCCTCAGTCTCTACAAACTTATTTATTTCTGATACTCTTTTTTTATCAACTCCTTTACTCTTTTCAGAATATTTTTTAGAAGTAAGCAATTTAGCTACAGCATCATTGTTTTCATTCATCTCGTTTTCGAGATTTGTCATGTTAACAGCGTGCTCTGCCTCTATTAAAGCTATTTGATCGTTTAAAACTTTACCAGTCAAATTATCATTTGCCTCTTGTAAGCTTTTATCCTTTAAAGCCTCTAAATTTGTTTTAGCTTTATTGTTTTGATTTTGCTTAACCTTTAAGTTAAATAAAGTTTGTTGTCCAACCTCTGTTAGTTTTTCTTTAAAAGGAAGAGTAGCTGCTATTTCAGCGTACTCGACAATTATATTGTCAAGATCAACTCTTTCTTCTGTAGATATTTTACCTGCTTTTTGCAGCTTATCTAAAGTACCATTAAGACCATCTAGTTGATCTTCTCTAACAGCAGCTTCTATAATCTCAAGAGTTCTGACTTTTCTTTGAGCTTCATTCATGTTTTCATACATGTTAATGTCGTCATCAATAGAAACTCTTTTGTTAGTTATTCTTCTACCATTTTCTGCAACGCTATTCATAAATCCACCTTTACCTCCCATAAGGAAACCAGCGGCAAACGAAACTCCTAATGTTTTTCTGTTTTCGTCTGACGTTAAAAAATCTGTATAAGAAATAAACTCTTCACCTTTAGCTTCTGCTAAATTCTTTTCTTGTATCCAAGTTTCGTATGTTTCTTGGAACATTTCTTCTGTACCTTCAAACGTACCAGATGCTGCACCTCTACGAGCATGCTGCATAAGTCTTTGTCCAAAAGTTTTTTGTAACTGATTAGCTGTTTGAGCTCCACCTTTTATTTTATTAAAAGCTCTAAAAGCCCTACCAGAAACACCACCAAACTGCACACCCCAAGACAAACCATTAAGACCTATCCAAGCCATGTTATCTATAAATGTACCATGAGCAGCTTCACCAGCCTCTTCTTCAGTCATTCCCATGTCTAATGCTCTATTATATACATCACCTGCTAAACCTGCACCAATTACAGTTGTACTTGCTGTACCAGCACCTAGCCATGTAGCAAGGCCAGAACCTAAAGATGTTAATCCTATTTCACCTGCTGCAGTAGACGTTGCTAATGCACCCATTACTCCTGATCCTCCTGTTGTTGCTGCAGCACCTGCAACAGCTTTTGCCCCACCTTTAGCAGCGGCTTTAGCAGTCTCCTGTGCGGCTCTTACTCCAAGCATTCTTTTAGCAGAACCAAACAAACCTCTTTTAGCTGCAGATTTTGCTCCTGCCATTGCAAGGCCTCTTGCTATACCAGCGCCTTGCGCTCCTGGAACAAACATAGCAGCCATATATGGAAGAGTCTTAGCTACGTCAGTAAACCAAAACTCAGCTTTAAACATATCATCTAAAGTAAACTCATCAAGTCCTGGTGACTGATGAACTTCACCCCATTTTTGTAAAGCATCACCATACTCATGAAAGTTTGGCAATCTTTCTGCAAGATTCATAAACGTATCAGACTTTCTAACTTCATCTGGCAACATTGTCATTGCAGCGTAATCAATCATGTTGCCTATATCGTTAACAACAATACCAACACCTGCTACTAAACTTTTACCACCTTTTTCAAGGTTGCCTTCAAACATTAACTCAGGATCAACGTAGCCTTGATTGGTAGCTTGTTCATCTCTTTTTTGTAAGCCAGATGTTAAAGGATTAATAGTTTCTTCTACTCCACTAATTGCAGCTTGTTGCGCTAAATAATCAGAATCATCTGAAGACAACATTGGATTTGCACCTAATTCACTTTGTTCTGGTTGTGGAGCTGTTCCTTGATTGATTAATGAAGGATCTGCGTAATTTAATAAATCTTCTTGCATTTATTATTTTCTATAATTAGACCAAGTCTGAGTTAAACTTTCAGCTTTTTCAGGGTCGAAGCTAACATTATTAAACATTGAATTTACAAATTCAAAGATAGTTTTTCTATCACCACCTTCTATTGCTTTTTGGAACTTAATTGCGTTATCGCTTTTACCGTTTAACAGCCCATCAAAAGCGCTGTAGTATGCTTTAACTTGTCCAGGGTAATCACCATCATTATTATCTATAGCACTAAGAGATGCCATAGACATTAATACTGAGTGATTCTTTTTAGCTTTATCAGAAGAATTAACATCTGCATATGATGTTATATAATCATCCATAAACGTCATAGTTACAGCTTCACCGTCACTTGTTTGTTGAGTATTATATATTTCATTTGCAGGTTTCATTTGCTGATCTCTTCTAGAATCTAAATGTGTTTGTATTTCTTCTTGTTTAGATTTTTGCATCTTATTAACAATCTGTTCACTTTTTTGTGATGCTTGAAGGCTTTCTTCTACGCCTGTATTATCCATAATTCTTTCTAGCATTCCACTTTTAGGGTCTATTTGCATATGAACTTGTTTATCCCACCACCTCATATCTTCAAATCCAGCACCTAAAGTATTGTCGTGCTCAAATGTAGCAACAAAAGTAGGAACCATTTTTATGTTTTCATATTTTACTCCCCACTGTTTTTCTAATGATTTTCTTAAATCTTTATCTCTTGTATCTCCAACTAACTGTTCTTTTTTAATCATTTGACCGTTAGGACCTTCTATTTCAAACACAGCTTTAGTTGCTACATACATACCAGCATAATTCATGTTTGTGTGTTTGTCTATAGCTTCTGCTCCATCTACATAAGCACCATTAGCATCAAAACAATTTTTTATATTAGCAAGCTGATAAGACCCGTCTCCATTACTTGTTATTCCATTTATTGCTCCGCGTTGTTTTATTATCTCTTGTAAAACAGATTCTGGAAAATCAGTAAAAACACCCTTACTATAAAGTTGTACATCACCCTTCTTTTCTATACCCGTTAAGCTTACACCCATTTGCTGCATAGCTGGCTGGCCTATAATAAAATCCATACCATCAATTGCTTTATATTTATTATCGTAAGTAGTATCTAAAATATTTCTCATTCTAGCTTCTTGCTCAATAACAGGAATTTCTTTTGTGCCTTTCATATTTTCATTGTAAGCACCAGCTATACCCATGTCAGTTTTAGCCCAAGCTTTTAAAGCTGCTTGCGTGTTACCATCATAATGTTGGTCTGCGTAGTTTTGTAAAGCAGACCAATCTCTGTCTCCAGTTTCAGTCATGTAGTTGTGAACTACAGCTTGGTATTGCTGACTATATATTTCATCAAAATTAGGTTTAGTACCTTCGTAATGATCAGCAGCATCTACTGCATTATACTCAGTTCTTAATCCAGTTAAAGAAAACTCATCTAACTCACCTCTTAAATACGCAGCTCTACGATCTCTATCTCTTTCGGATAGCAATCCTTTAGTAGAAACACCATTACCGTCTTTACCAACTTCGTATGCATCAAAGTTTGCTAACGCAGAAGCAGACTTAACGGCTTTCTGATATTTATCTGTTCTTTGTAAGTCTGCTAAAATACTATCTCTAAAGTCTAAAACTTTACCGCTAGACATAGCGCTAGAATATCTACCATTATATTCTTTAAGTATTCCTTTAAATTCAGAAGACTTTTCGTCAAAAAAGTTATTGACGTAATCTCTCATGTGAGGGATGTTATGAACAGTTTGTAAGTATTGCTGTCTAGACTTCTCTATTGTAGCCTGCTCACTAGCAACAAGATTTGCGTTTTGCAATTCTCTTTGCTCCATTTGGTACATCTCGTTTTGCAATTGAGCGACTTCCTGTCTTCTTGCTCTTCTTGCTTGAGATGTTCCTTGAAATATTTGTGTTAGAGCCTGCATAGCTCCGTAGTCTATAGCCATAATTTTAGTATATTAATGAACTTCCTCCAAGTAATCCTGGGTATTGATTAGCAAAATTCATAACTGATTTTTCTTCTTCTTTTAATTTTATATCATTCATCGCCTTTTGATGGGCTAATTTAAATTGATTTGCATCATGCTCTTTACTTTTAGCCTCTTGCTTAATTTTAAACTTATTTTTTATACCCTCTATTAAGCCAGTTCTTTGAGAGCCATCAGATGTAAGAGAATTTATATCTGCAAGCAAATCATTTCCCTCTTTATCTGTACCTAATTTATCTTGTGCAGAATTACCTTTCGAGTCAGGGATATAACCCATATCTCTCATCATTTTCTGTGTCTGCACTTTTCTAAGTTGGTTTAACTGTCTATCTCCAATAGACTCAGTAACCATACTTAGCGCAGATCCAGCAAGAGCAGCTCCTGCTTGTTTATTCATCATTTCTTGCTCAAACTTAGCATTGTTGTATTTAGATGTTCTAGCAGCTTCATATTGCTCATTCATCATCATCATACCATCATACTTTTCTTGATTCTGTCTTTGCATCTGTGCATCTGCTACTGCAATGTCCATTAATGCAGATTGACGCGCAACATCAAGACCACCAAGCCCAGCCATAAATTGAGCTCTATTACCAGCAGAACCTCTAACAATATTTTCTATACCCGTAGCATAAGATGAATCTAACTCATTGTGTGCTTTAGCTAACTCAGAAGGCGTTAGTCCTTGTTGAGCCATTCGTTTAGATTCTTCTAATCTTTGTTGAAATGCAGGACCAAGCTTTGGGTCTTTAGGTATATCTACTTCTTTAAGAGCCTGACCTAAACCTACAACTCCAGTTGCTAAACCTATTAATGATGATACACCACCTATCTTATCTAAAAACGTTTCTTCAAATGCTGCATCATCACCGCCCATTGCATCATTATAAGTTTTAGTTTTTTTATCAGAAGTTTTAACTTTAGGAGAGCCATCTTCGTTAAGCCCTAAAGAATCCATAGAGTCTTCCTCTTCTTCAGTATCGCTGTCTGTTTCAATATCTAATTCTTGATCTAATACTACATTTTCACTATCTAAATCTAATAATGATGTCTTAGCTTCTTCTTCAAGTATTTCAGTTAAAACAGTTTCTTCTTTTTCTACTTCTGGAGTTAAAGGTGTATCTTTTAATAAGGGTTCTTTATCGTTTTTTATTTTATCAGCTATACTTCCAGTCCAATTCTGTATATTTTTAAAATCAATATTTCCTTTTTTTGCGTCAAATACAGGATTATAATTAATATCGAATTTTTTACTTTGCTTAAAATTATTTTTAACGTATTCGTTATCTTTTAGCTTATCAATTAATTCTTGTTTAAAGTCTTGAAATCCTGGCGAACTATATTTACCTTTATATTTTGGGCCTAATTTAGGTGAACCCAATCCACTCCAAACTTTATTTAAATCAAAAGATCTATCATTAAGCATGTCAGTAAAGTTTTCACCTTTATCATCATTCTTGTGATTTTCTATAGCTAATGATTTAAATTCAGGATCTCTAATTAATTTGTTTATATATAAAGCAGTATTCTGAGATTTAACATAATCGTCAGGATTACTTAAATCTAACTTGTCTAAACCCATTAAATTTTTTAGCCCGTCTAAATACTTATCACCCCTATCACTATCACCGCCAGAATCCATAAATCTATAGGAAAGATCGTCTGTAAAATTTTGAGAATACTCTAAAACTTTTTGCTTAATGTCTTCTCTTTCCTCAATAGGTAGTCTAGACTCTGTTTTATATGTTAATGCGTCACCCATAAAATATGAGTTGTCACCATCAACTACAGCAGGTATATTATAATTTTTATCAAAATCATTTATTTGCTTTATTAATTCTAAAGCTTCACCAGCACTAGATTTTTTAACATCATAGGGTTTGTCTGGCTCAGGAATCCATTGAGCAAATTCTTGTTTACTTCCAAATTTCATTAAAGACCCAACAGTAACAGCTCCGTCAGAATTTTGCCATCCTGAATTCTGATTTGCTTCTGCACTTCCCGCAGCGTATGCTATGCTATTTGGATCAGCGCCTACTGATGCTGGCCTACTAATAGATAAATATAGTTGACCTGGAATACCATTTTTAGATGTAAAATTTTCTTTAAAATATTCGTCAACAACATCTAACTGCTCTAGTGTTGACATTTTTTCTAAGTCAGAATGCTTGTAGAATTTACCATTTACAGTTTTACCACCTTTACCTGCATCACCATCTGTATCTAAAAACTGAATTAAACCTACAGCATTTCCTCCTCCTAAATTTTTCTGGGACGGAGAAAAGCTACCTGCAGTTTCTTTTTCAAAAACAAAAAGTATTTCTTCAGGGCTAACGCCTAAAGATTTAGATAACTCATTTATTCTTTTAGCAACTCCTGGTTGTTTTAAAAATAAATCTTTGTTTTTATTTATTTGACTTTTACTTAAATACTTACCTCCTACTGGTATTGCTGGTAAACTCATAATTATACTCTATTTTTTTGTAAAAAATTATCTATGTGCCCCACGCTATAAGCGTTTTCTGTAGCATTCTTTTGTCCTTGCCAGAAATCAGAAACAGAAGATTGAGAATCTTTAATGTTTGACTGCATTTGTGAAACAAGACCTTCTGTAGAAATAACATTTCTTTCATGATGCTTCATTTTTCTTTCCATTTCACCACCCTGCATAGCTCCATATAATCCACCACCAATACCTCCAATTAGTGCACCCCAAGGCCCTAATTTAGATCCAAGTTGAACACCTTTAGATGCGTAATTCAGAGTGGTTTTGTCTTTAACATTTTTACTGGTAACCTCACCTGAGCCCGCAGCAAGACTACCTAACGCCCCTAAAGTATTACCAACATCAAGGTTAAAACCACCACCACCACTAATAGTGTCAGACATGTTAGATCCAGTATTAATCGAAGAACTGTTATTTAATATGTTATTATATCCTCCAGAATTAAATGTTTGATACATTCCTCCTTGGCTTACCCCATTTGGGAATAATGAACTATATATGTTTGAATTTTCTGGCATAATATTATCTTGATTGTCTGTATCTTGTGTTTATTGCAAATATATTGAATTTTTTGTCATTAGCTGAATCAATACTATTTGATACTACTGGTTGGTAATAATGTATGGCGTGTTTTAACCAATTACCTCTCATTCTGTGCGTATTTGTTAAACCTCTTAGTGGAAGCCTGTGTATTCCTTCTCTAATTCTTTCAAGCGAACCTCCAGCCGCACTGTTGTTGCCAATAGAATCCTCCAAGAGATGTGCGCTAAATATATCTGTTGTATTTTGTACATCAGTTATTATTTCTGAAGAATCAAATATTTTATTAATTATAGCATTATCATTTACTACAAATCCAACGTTAAAATTTTGATACACATCTGAGTTAAATAAATATATAGAATCATTAGAATTGCTAGATGTTTGATGTCCTACTCCATATAGTCTATTTTTGTAAGATATATATTTTTTGAAAAATATTGATCCAAAAGAAGATGTTGTCGCATCACTTTTTAGTTCTAATTTAGTAACAAGTTTGGCATCTAAATCAGAAATTACAAAACTATTTATAGTGTTAGTACTATCTGATATTGTAAAATGACATTCCCTAAATTCACTATCATAACCACAATATATTCCCTGTACTAAGCTACCAATATTATTATTAGAATTGATTGGTATAATTTTGTCTTTAGTAATAGATTCAATATATGATTTATAACCTAAAGATAAAGATGCTGGATTTATAGTGTTTCCATCAAATTTAATAAGCTCACCTTTATCTGAATCTATAAAATAAAAACCAGTAGGAGTTGTTACGGCTTTATTAAAATGCTGAGAACCATATTGTGTAGTTAAATAATCATATCTCTCTATAGCCGTACCAGTTCCTGAAACAATTTGTATATCAGCTGCAGATCCTTCTGCTGTAATTAAAGCTCTAGGATTAATAGATAAAAGTGAAACTCCCTGGTCCTGTAATGCATATAAATTATTTTTATAATTAACTAAATCAGTTAATTTTCCTTGAGCTAAATTTAATTCTATAAAATCACTAGAAGGAAAAACACTCCAAGCATCAAAAGGCTCTCCAACTAATTTTGTTTGAGATGCAGCTATTTTTGCTCTAAAGAAATCATTAGAAGTGAAATTATTAGGCTTAGCCACATAACCTTTTAGTGAATTTTGCATCGAGTATGCAGTATTGTATAAGTAATTATCTTCTACATTAAAGTTTGCTACATCAGAAGAGCCAAGATAAACTCCTTGTCTTAATGCTATATTGTACCTCGATTCTATAGGAAAAGTTTGACCATACGATTGAGTACTCGCAGTCCCTCCTTGAAGTGATTTACCTATAGAGTAATAATCTACATAAACATCTCCTTCTGTAATTAAAAAATCTGTAGTAGTTTTTTTCTTAAACGGAGAAGCAGATATAAATCTATTATTTCTAATCGCACCATCACTAACGCCACCAAACTGTTCCCAACCATCAGCAGTATGTCTTATTACTTCGCAAATCCATTTAGATGTATTCCATCTCCAAAGTTTAGTCCCGTGAACAGCACCATGATCCATGTGGCCAAACCAATGATCATCAGGTATTGTAGCGCTAGTCGCATTATCAACTTTTACAACTGACGGCATAGGTATATTATCTGGATGAGTAGAAACAAACATAGTTGTTGGGCAATGGTTCATCTCTCCTGTAGTAGCATGGTCAATCCCAGAGGAATTTGCTATATAAGATCCTGAATTAACCCAGTCATGATTACCACTAGCTGATTGAGATTGTACAGATGAATTTCTAAATATATAACTCATTCCACTTGAAGATGTACCAACCTCTTCACCATTAACAACTGCTTTAGTAAACTTTAGTTGTCTACGAACACCATTTAATAATTTTTCATCTGAGTAGCTAAGAAACTTATCAAGGTCTTCCATTATTTTTACAGGCCTATATTTGTAAGAAATATATGTGCCTGTACCCCTTATATTTATTCCACTTACATGCGGGTCATTTGTAGATCCACCAGAGATAAAAGACATACCAGAAAAGTCTTGTCTAGTATCTACTAATCTTTGTACATTATTATTTGCGCTAGAAGCATAGCTATGAGTAGTGTTTTCCCCCCACAATTCAGTCTTTCCAACAACACCACTACCTGAAGTTACACTAGGATCAGCGCTAAAACCAATGTCTGCGCCTGACTCGTCTTGATACCAATTAACACCACCCATATCCATTTCTACAGGATATATTACTTTTAAATCAAACCCAGAACCATAAGAGAGAGGGAGACCGCCAAAAGTAGCGTCAGGAGTATCAAGAGTA
>Ga0098056_1000808_pt1 | contig 12809 bp, 19 predicted proteins | sample 17BtaG_FD_92583 | JGI IMG/M metagenome (GOLD analysis project Ga0098056, IMG submission 92583) | Marine viral communities from the Subarctic Pacific Ocean - 17B_ETSP_OMZ_AT15314_CsCl metaG | ecosystem: Environmental > Aquatic > Marine > Oceanic | place: Subarctic Pacific Ocean | collected...
GCCATCCGCTGATTTTGCTAATGTTGAGCGTGTAATGAAGCTACGAAGCAAGAACCTATCATTTGCTAAAATAGCTGACATTATGGAGGCTGAAGGTGCTACTGATAGTTGGAGCCACACCAAGGTAAGGCGTATCGTCAGACGTTGGAAGAGCTTGAGGAAAGTCAAAGAGTTTAGGAGTAAAAACGAATTATACGTGCAGAGCGAAGAAGAAAGAAGAGAACAGTTAAGGGAAAGCTTAAGACAACAATTGAGAGATTTAGGATGAAAACCTGTAACAAATGTAAAGAAGAAAAGGAGTTAAGCGAATTTTATAAGAACAAGAGAAAGAAGGGTGGTTTAAGCCGCGAATGCAAGGAGTGTACGAAAAGGCGCAGTAAGCAGTACTATCAAGATAATAAAGAGAATGCCACAGAACGACACCGCAGCTATTACCAAGATAATAAAGAGAAGATCGCAGAGCAACAGAAGCAGTATTACCGAGCCAACAAAGAGAAGATCGCAGAGCAACAGAAGCAGTATTACCAAGCCAACAGGGAGGCGATTAAAGCGTGCGCCAAGCAATACGCGCAAGACAACAGGGAGGCGATCCAAAAGTATCAAAAGCAGTATCGCCAAGACAACAAGGAGGTACTGGCTGAATACGATCGCCATCGGAATAAGAATCCGAGTAGGCGCGCAAGCCGTGCTAAGTCGATGGCGCTCTATTATTTAGACAACAAGGAGAAGTTTTTTAAAGCCAACCGTCGTCGCCGTCATGATGACCCGGCAGCTATTTATGAAATAAGAAATAAAGTTAACGAAAAAGTATACATCGGGCAAACTACGGCAAAAAGCCACCGCATCAGTAACCATAAGTCTGCTCTGAGGGGTGGTATTCACGACAACAAAATGCTGCAGCTTGATTATGACAAGCACGGAGAAGATGCCTTTGAGTTTTCAGTGGTTCGCGAGTTTCAGTGTGATGCGCCAAAAGAGCTTCTGATAGAGCAAGAGAGTATAGAGATGGCGATAAGAGTTCAGAGAGGAGAGACATTATACAACTCCCAACTCCCGTCGACGGAGTTATTAAAATGCGACTTAGAACTACTGGAAAGTGCTATTACAGAGTTTGAACACCCCATAGACCATTTACAGATGATAATCGAAACGTGCAACAGCCAAAATGTTCCCCTTCAGCTGGGGCTGCTTGCGCTAAAGCAAATAAAAGAAAGAGAATAACACATGAACATCATAAAAACATTCAGTCCATTACTAAAAGAGCCTGAACTCAAAGAGGGACTACCAACAGTAATCAGAGTGAACAAGTTCACAGAGGCATCTGCGAAGACCTTCACAGAAAACATGTCGAAGGCGCAGAACACAGGACAGACGGTGATCCCTGTGGTCATCGACAGCTACGGTGGCTCAGTGTACGCTCTCATGACAATGATCTCGGCAATCAAGCACTCAAAGATTCCAGTAGCGACCATCGTCGAGGGCAAAGCTATGTCCTGTGGGGCAATCTTGTTCAGCTTTGGCGCTCAAGGTAAGCGGTTCATGGACCCAGACGCCACAGTGATGATTCACGATGTTAGCAGCATGAGCTTTGGAAAGGCAGAAGAGATCAAGGCTTCCGCCGAAGAGACCGAGAGACTAAACCAGAAGATCTACCACATGATGGCGACCAACTGCGGACAAGATGCAGACTATTTCCTCGACATCGTGCACGAGAAAGGACATGCCGATTGGTTCTTGGATGCGAAAGAGTCTAAAAAACATGGGCTAGCCAATCACATACGGGTGCCTACCTTCAAGATTTCCACCACAGTAAAGTTTGAGTTCAAGTGATGCCTTCGACTACTTATAGGTAGGAGGATCTATGAGTGTCAAAAGGGAAAAGGCTTAGGTATCGTCGACAGGTTAATAATCTAAAGTATCTTCATGAAGAGAAAGAGATAGTAGAAGAGATTTTAGAAGAAGCGCACGTTGAATTCTCGGAGTATTTGGCAGAGTTTGCCAAGGCCCGCAGACTTCAGTTCGTCGATGATTCACAAAATGAGGAAAATACGTCTGTTACGCCTCACAAATCTGATGGCCCATCTGGTGGCGCCGGTCGCGAATTCATTAACGATGAGAGTGGAAACTGGATAGATACTACTCCCTTGGAGCCAGCCGAAATCGATGAGGTTCATGAAATCTTCAGAAAAGTTTATAGAGCATTAGCAATGCACCTACACCCAGATCGACTTTCCCCGAACATGAGCGAGGAACAAAAAGAGCTACATCTTAGAAAATTCAAAACCGCCAAATCAGCACTAGACAATAAACACTATTACAACCTGATCATTTTAGCAGAACAGTATGACATTGAGATCCCTGAGATGTCAGGAGAGCAATCCGAATGGATTGAAAGAGAGATAAGAGAGATGGGGCAAAAGATCCAGAGCCTACAGAGCAGCTATAGCTTTCTGTTCTCCAACTGCAAAACAGATGAGCAAAGAGAAGAACTCATAAAACGCTTCATCTTACAGAAATATAACATGCCGTTATAAAAAAGTCCTTGACAGGGGTGCCAGCCTCTGTTATATTAAAAGAGTAAGTAAACCACAGGAGGTACAATTGGCAAGCTCACACACTGAAAAGCAAAGATACGTTAAGGAATACATTAGGTCGCTAGCAGCGATTGAAGAGGCTATGGAACCATACAAGGAACAGCGCCGTGAACTGCGATCTGAGTATCGCGAAAACAGCTGGCTCGACACAGATGAGATTCGAGCAGCAGTAAAGGCTTATCGCCTGTTTAAGGGGAAGTTCAACATCGATGAGGTTGTAGAGAATTTCGAACTACTCAGCGGGGGAGAATAATGGATAAAACAACTCAAGCTACCATGTTTTCAAGTAAAACAGGTAATTGGGCTACACCCCAAGAATTTTTCGACAAGCTAAATTGGAGATTTGGTCCCTTTAGCCTTGATCCGTGTGCATCCGAGACTAATAACAAGTGTGAGAAGTATTTCACCGAAACCGTTAGTGGACTTGGAGAGGATTGGGCCGGTCACACCGTCTTCTGCAACCCTCCTTATGACAACATGAAGGATTGGGCGAAGAAGTGTTATGAAGAGGCTCAGAAGGCGAATACAACCGTTGTATTGCTATGTCCGGCAAGGACGGACACACGCTACGCACATGACTTCATCTTTAAGGCGAATGAGATTTATTTCATCAAGGGTCGCTTGAAATTTGGCGACAGTAAAAATTCAGCTCCTTTCCCTTCCATGATTGCGGTATTCCGTGGCAACGCCGGACCACAGACGTTTGGGACGATGAATCGATGAATCGCAAGCAGCGCCGCGCAGCCGAGAAGAAGGAAAAGAGTCAATCCCCAGAGGATAAAGCTCTCGCCCAGAAAATTTCCCTTTTTGGACACCTGCCGGACGCATGCAACACATGCGCAGCACCATTTGACAAGCAAAATCGTGAAATGGTGTTCTCTTGGAGCGTCGTTGTACACCAAGAAGAACAGAAGGTCAGGCTATTCTGCCCGGATTGCATCAACAAAACAAAGGAGACACTAAGTGTCAATCAAACGAATATCGACGAAAGCACTCGATAGCCTGCTCAATGGCGCCACTAGCCGTTCCGCGACATGTATAGTTAAGTTCTACTCGAACGACTGCCACATGTGTCACAACCTTAAGGACATCTACGAGGAATCCGCTGATTTTTATTCACAGCAAGGGATAGACTTCTATGCCTTCAACATCCAAGACAACCCATCTATAGCCGCCACATTAGGTTTTGAGGGTGTGCCAACGATTGTCAAGATCGAGACGCAACCCCCCAACGCCAACACAACAGTTATAGACAACCCACAAAAACCGACAAAAACAACCTTTTACCGCAGAAGCGACATACATAAATTTATCGAAGGAGAATAGAGTAATGAATCGAAAAGTATATGAGGCAGTATTTTTTAGCCTCCGAAGCAAAGAATCCAAACTTCAATCAGAGATTGAGGGACTGTTCAAGACAGAAACGCCACAGCCAGATGTATGCGAAAGAGTAGAGAGTTTGCTTCGCACTCTCGTTGAGACCGAAGGCGCACTACATACACTCAAAGAAAAATACGAGCTACTATACACTAGCCCTCTACAAGATGAGGTCCAAGCTGCCCGTTGGAGCCAGCTTGAACTCAAGCTCTCCTCCATCGAAAACCACTTGGACCCCGATTGGACTCCACCGGAGCCGTTAACGTCCGAAGATCTGCTGCAGCGCTCACCAACTTATCGCGAGTCACAGGGTCTAAGCCCCGCACCGCAAGCGCCAGTAGTAGATGTGGAAGAATACGACGATGATGGGTATGACTATGAAGACGATGATGAAAACTACAGAGAAGAAGGTGAAGAGTGAATTCTCCGACTTACGCACTGTCATATGACGATGTGCTTCTTGTGCCACAGAAATCGGACATTCGCAGTCGCACAGAGATTAGTCTGGCAGCCGATCTTGGTAAAGGGCTGCAGCTTGAGGTACCAATCTTTTCGGCACCCATGGATACTGTAACAACTGACATAATGGCTGCCTCCTTGGGCAATTTAGGCGCTAGCGGAGTGATTCACCGGTATAATACCGCCACTCAACAAGCGGCACTAGTACAATCCGCACGAGAAAAAAGCCTTCTTCAAGGCACACCGCTGGGTGCTGCGATTGGAGTCACTGAAGAACACCTTGATAGAGCGTGTACATTGGTGGAGGCGGGAGTCTCTTTCCTATGCGTGGATGTGGCTCATGGTCACCATATTCTGGTGAAGGAAATGCTGCAGAAGCTGCGCAAAAATGTGGGCGAAGACATCCACATCATGGCTGGAAACGTCGCAACCCTTGAGGGAGTCAACGCCCTCGCAGATTGGGGAGCAGACTCTGTGCGCTGTAACATCGGTGGGGGCTCTATCTGCAGCACGAGAATTCAGACGGGTCACGGCGTTCCGGGACTGCAGACGATTTTTGACTGCGCTAAGACAGACCGAGATGTTGCCATCATTGCAGACGGCGGCATTCGCAACTCTGGCGACATCGTAAAGGCACTCGCAGCAGGCGCCGATGCAGTTATGTGCGGCTCAATGTTCGCAGGAACCAGCGAGACGCCCGGAGATGTACATCGCGATAGAGAGGGAGCCAGTTGGAAGGTTTACAGAGGAATGGCTTCCCGGGAGGCGCAAACTGACTGGAAAGGAACTTATTCCTCCCTTGAGGGAATCGCAACAACAGTGCCATTTGGTGGCAACGTGACAGATGTTATCAAAGATCTTTCGCGCGGCCTAAGATCTGGCCTGTCATACTCCGGCGCAAGAACGATAGAAGAACTTCAGGCTCTTGCTGTGTTTATTAATCAAACAGGCGCCGGGTTAACTGAGGGGAACACCCACATTCTCTCGCGACATTAAAGGAGAGGCGAACATGGCGAAATCGGATGAAAAGGATCTAACAGTGATCGATTATGGAAGCTTAAATAAGAAGGTAACCTTCCAAGAGAATGACTATCGTCAGGCGTCTTTGCAACTTCGTTTGCGACAAGATGGATTAACGCAGTCAAAGTTTTTCCGCCACATGGTGTCCGCCTATTTGTCTAACGATGATAGAATCCTCTCTTGTGTAGCGGAGATAAGTAACCTTTCGAAGGCGAAAAAGAAGAAGCTGAAGAAACTCAAAGATGGGGGAGAGGAATTGGTCGACGACCTTGGGTTATCTGAAAAGCAAATTGAAAATTTATTTGATCTGATTGCCCAAGAACATCCCGATTTATAAAAAAAAGACTTTATGGGCATTTACTATAACATACTACTATTTATTTTTGAGTTGGCATGATAATATAATGATGCTAAAAGGAGATTAATTACATGGCTCGCAAGAAACTATTGACAGAAGGCGAGGTTAGAAAGTTTATGAAACTGGCTAGCCTAGGCGCTTTAAGTGAGAACTATTTCTCAAATAATCCTATTCAGGAAGAAGAGGAAGAAGAACTAGAAATGGAACTAGGCGCTGCTGAAGTCGAAGAAGAACCAGCGATTGAAGAGCCTATGGACATGGACATGGAGGAGCCCGTCGAAGATGACATGATGGATGCTCCACCTGAGAATGAGGAGTTGCTGCAACGCGTTGTGCAAGCAGTAGCTGCCGAACTCGGCGTCGAAGTTGACGTCGAAACAAGCGTTGACGCAGAAGGAGGTGATGATCTTGAAGTCGACGCAGAGCTTGATGAGCCACCAATGGAAGATGGCGCAGAGCTTGACGCCGAAATGGAAATGGGACCAGAAGAAGAGGAAGAAGTGCCCCCGGGTAACTACAATCTCGAAGAGAGCCCACAGCCAGCCCATGCGCACGATACACGTGAGGCGATGGTTGCTGAAATTACAAATCGAGTTGCTGCACGCCTAGGCAAAGTAGCAAAGCAAGAAAAGATAGCGGCAGAACTTACAGAAAGAATCTTCCGACGTTTGACCTCACACAAGAAATAGACTTGACAATACATCGAAAGGATGTTATCTTATTAAATGACCACTGTGGAGTCGAATCCTGGTGGTCATTTTAATTTAGGGAGGAATTTATAATGGGGTTAGTGTTAGCATTAGTGATATTCGCGTTTGGATACTACACATGCCATACTTTCTATTATTATAGATCGGTACATGCCGGCATAGTTGCCATCAAGACCGCCCAAGCAGTAAGCCTGACCATTGCAGTACTAGCGCTACAGGAGTTTATCGAGGCACAGACACTGAACGAGAAGGCTAAAATTGATTCGGGAGAGACCGAACACAACATTAATGCACTTAAGTGTATTAACGAGAGAGAGATCGCCTATTTCAAGGACCGGGCAATCAAGAAGATAATCAACGCTCACCCAAGCTTCTTCAAGCCACTTCTGGATTTTAATGATTGGGACTCGGCAATGGAGTTTCTCGAAGCAAACCGGGCAACGGCGTTTGATTTTATGAATAAAGACTTAAAAAAGGGGCAATTAAAATAATGAAAAGTTTAAAAGATTTGGTAGAAGCCCTAATCGGCTCAAAAGAAAAACCAAAAGAAATACCACAAATTACAGCAATCACAGAAGATGAGCTAAAAGAGTTAATCAACGCCGGCGCCGCCTCAGTTGCTGACGGCGAAGAGCCTGACTCTCCGAAAGAACCGTCGGCGCACCTTCTTGGGTTATTCTCAGCAGTAGAAGAGGAGAAGATAGCAGAGTTAGCTCACGCGTTCCTTGTTTTACAGGAATACACTAGAAACAAGAAACCCAGCGCGCAAAAGCCTATTGACTTTTACATTTCAACGTACGGCGGATCTGCCGATGACATGTTTGCCCTGTATGATGTAATGAGAACGGCGAAAGAAGATCTCACTATCCGCACTTGCGGCTTGGGTAAGGTTATGTCAGCCGGCGTTTTATTGTTAGCAGCCGGCACAAATGGCGAACGCAAGATCGCCAAGAACTGCCGCGTGATGATTCACTCGGTGATCGGCGGCAATCAGGGAGCTATTCATAACATGTTAAATGAGATGGAAGCAATAGAACAATTACAGCAGATGTTCATCGATTGTTTGGTAGAAGAAACAAAAATGACCAAGGATCAGCTCAGAGAAATGCTCGACCGCAAAGTAAATGTCTATTTATCTGCAGAAGAAGCGGTCGAATTGGGAATCGCCGACATAATTATATAACAAAACAGGAATCCGTTATGAATATACAAGAAATGCTCCAAGAAGAATACCGAAAAGCATCGGCCAATGTCTTAGATCCGGCGTCTTTAATTCGGATGATCGAAGAGATAATAGAGATGCCAACGACAGTGAGTGAAAAAGTAAGTGCACCAGACGTTGACGTCGACACTTCCGCTGCCCTAATGAGGTTGATCCCTGACATAGCGGTATCCGAAATTGGTTGGTCAGACGTACGAACAGTAGAAGACGATGAAGGAGATACCACACAAGTAAGTGGCCCTCAAAGGCGCCTTCTTGAAGATTATTTATCCAACATCTCAGGCACGACATTTGAAGAGAGAATCGCTTCTTTATCAAACTTTTACGGTAGCGGCGCCGGACTGATACAGGAAACTTCCAATGATCGTATCCAATTGATTACCAACGCTGTTTCTTACTTGGTATTTTATAAGACTCTTACAAAGATTGTAACCAACTTCAATGCCTCTTCCGCTGGGTTTAGTTTTGAATCCTTCTTAGCTACTCTAGTTAAGGGCGAACAGGTACCCGCCAACACCGGTACTATCGCCGATTACATTGATCGCCTAACGGGGGCAGACATCCCTGTAAGCCTTAAACTGTACAAGGGTGGCAACATGGAAGTTGGTGGTAGTTTCACGGATTTGGTGCAAGACTTAACTGACCCTATGTATCCCAATTCGATCGGCGGCGCCATGCGCTACGTTATCTGTTCGAAATACCTAGAGGGAGAAGGACTCGAACAAGAAGGAAGGATTGAATTCCATCAATTTGATTTTACTTTGGACAATGTTGTAAAGATTTTAGCAGAGACAAAGAGCAAGAATAACATACGGCTTTACAGAAGAATGATGGATTCGATGATCGCCGGCGCCCCCGAGGAAGAGATTCGCCTTCCCCCAAGCGAAAAGAAAGCTAGCCCTCAAGAGCTAGAACAGGACTTTATTACAAACCTTAGTTCTGAAGTGGCGGATTTCGAGTCACCTCTCTCCCAAGAGGATTTTAACAAGCTTACACAAGCGCTTAATTGGGCGAAAAATGATTCTATTTTTAACAAAGGCGAACGCGGACAAGCTCTTATAGGGAAGAAGAGGATTTTAGCTTGGCTAACCAAGAACGTGGACGGGCAACTGGTACTCCCATTAGCCGCGGCCATTATTGCCGCCAACATGACAGTTGTCAAGAATAATAAAGCAAAAGCTCTAGCTAGTGCCCGCTCAAAAGTTCTCACGGGTATGCTCACGAGTAAGGAATTCGCCTCCCCTGAAGAATCTGTGGTATTATATAACAACCCTAAACTAACCTCTGAACAAAGGAAGGTAGCCCTCAAAAATAGCTATGGATATTTGTCGACAGGACATTTTTCTATGAATAATAGCCAGTCAGTTAAAGAGGGAAATACAGCCGGCACAATTAAGCTTGGTACGATAATGATCGGCACCAAATATGTTGCAGAAGCGCTCGAGCAAGTTAGAGAACTATTGAATGGAGAAGTACAAGAGATCTTTGAATCCCTTGAGATGCTTTCAAATAGTTTGAATTCATTCTTCGCCAATGGACTGAAGAACGATGCCATGGCAGCCGCATCTATTAAGAACGCTAATAACATCCGAACAAAAGAAATTCTTGGTGGGAAAAATAGTTCTTGACATCTATACCAGTGCCGGTTATAATAAATAAGAGCGTTTAACACAAAGAGGTGAGAATTGAGTAGAGCATACAGTAACCGAAGCAAACTACAACAAAAAATAATGAATGGAGTGAACATATTGGCAGATAATGTGGCTTCTACGCTAGGTCCACGTGGGCGAAACGTGCTCCTTAAGGAAAAGGGGCAAAAGCCATTTATCACGAAAGATGGTGTAACCGTCTCTCATTATGTATCGCTGGATGATCCGTTTGAGGATGCCGCCGCACAAGTGATAAAGCAGGCTGCAATCCAAACTAACGCCGACGCAGGAGATGGCACCACCACCGCAACAGTGCTGGCTAGAGCTATCCTAACAGAGGCTCAGAAGTATATTGCAACGGGTGTTTCGCCGATTGAGCTACAGCGCGGCATTGAGATAGGTACAAGAGCAATAGTGGAAGAACTCAAGGCTCTGTCCACGCCCGTTACCAGTGCTGAAGACATCGCTCACATTGCCACCATTTCGGCGAATAACGATTCAACGATTGGGGATTTGATTGCAATGGCAGTCGATAAAGTGGGACAAGATGGCTCGATAACCATTGAAGAGTCTCGTTCCCTAGAAACCAGCCTAGATGTAACCGAGGGGTTTAAGTTTAGTTCTGGGGTATGTGCCGGAGCGTTTATTACAGACCAGCGCCGCGCAACCTTACGCTATGAGGAACCTCTTATTCTGGTTACAGATTATAAGATTTCCACTGTGGAGCCTATTCTACCTATTCTGGAACTAGCTGCTCGCGAAGGTCGACCACTTATAATCGTTGCGGAGGAGATCGAAGGTCAGGCACTGGCAGCGATGATCATGAATGCGATTCGCGGAACCCTTAAGATTGCTGGAATCAAGGCACCATTCTACGGTGAAGAGCGCCGAAATACCTTAGATGACTTAGCTTTATCAACAGGCGCTCACTTTATCACTCGCGAATCAGGGATCAAACTAAAGGATATAAAGCTTAAGCACCTAGGCACGGCTAACTCAATCGAGAGTGATAAGTTTAAAACGACCATCGTTGGTGGGAATGCAGACTATGATCTGGTTGATGAGAGAATTAACGGATTAAAGGAGCTGATAAAGGCTTCCAGTTCGATTCAGGAAGGCGTGGCTAGTCAGGGAAGGATCGTTAGATTAGCGTCTGGCGTGGCTATTATTCGTGTTGGAGGTGCTACTGAGGTGGAGATGACCGAAAAGCGCCACCGCATTGAAGACGCACTCGAAGCAGTTCGTTCTGCACAAGTACAGGGCATCGTTCCCGGTGGCGGTACCGCATTACTACGCGCCTCCGAGACTCTAAACTTCTCTGAACTTGATAACACTACCCAAGCACTAGGGATAGGAATTATTAAGGAGGCATGCAAGGCTCCCATCCGTCAAATGGCGACTAATGCGGGAGAATCACCAGACCTAATTCTTGAACGAGTTAACTCTGCACCAGAAGGAATGGGTTGGGATTTCCATAAAGGGGAACTACAAGACCTGCAGGAAGCCGGAGTGATAGACCCAGTTAAGGTGACTATTTGTGCGCTCCAAAATGCTGCAAGTTGCGCCGGAACGTTGCTGACAACCAATTTTGGGATCATCCAAACGGAGACTTGATACGTGCACACCGGAGATTTATGCCATATCCCGCAGGGAGTCTATTTATATCGTCCAACGCGCGACAATGAGTTTAGCAAACGAACCGTCGCACCAAGAATTGGGGTTTATTTGGGTGTCTCATGCGATGAAAGACACGCATTAATCTTTATAGAAGGACAGAAATTTTCAGTGCGAAGATCAAACATTTACATTTTAAAGGAAGAAAAATGCTAGTAAAACTTACAGAGGTAGTCAGCAATGGCGCTGTCACCACGGGGACCACATACTCCCTGCGAGAGGTGATGATTAACCCAGAACACGTGGTCATGATCCGCGAAGAGCGCCGAATGGGAGTGCTGAATGAGCAGGGTGCCATAGCACACGGACTTGACAAGAACCATACGTTTTCAAAACTCACGATTAACCGTGGGCATAATGGAAGTGACATTGTTGTTGTTGGAGCCCCCAGCACCATAGAGGAACAACTAAACAGTTCACCGCGCTTATTACGAGGCTAAGAAATAAAATGTCCCAGAGAGTAAACATACAATACTCAATCGAGATTGATGAATTGCCAGAAGCAGTTCATGAACTTTTGAAAAAATCCACAGATTCCCTCCAACTCGCTGTTGGTCCGGTTCATACCGTTTATTTAGGGGATGTTCTGACACTCAATACATTAGACCGGATTGATGAGCTTCGGCTTACAATGGCTAAAGTTGACCAAACCCTAGAGGATGTGACAAGCATAATTAAGGGGTACCTACACCACAAGAGTTCTCCCCCCGCACCATTGCCTCAAATAGAGAACAAAGAAGAGATAACGGAATTACAGCGCCAATTGGCGGACTTTGAAACTCAGCCTGTGGGGACAGAGAACAGTGAAATCACCGATAAAGAGCAGTAGCGGACAAACCAAAAGCGTTTCTATAATTAAAGAAATGATCCCTCAAGGTAGCGTCATTCACTCGTACGGGTTGTTTGACGCTTATCTTGAATTGACATTAGCAGAGGACCAAAGATTCGTTATAGGACATACGCCAAGAGCAGCAATTTATGACTTCTGGCAATGTATGAAAGTAGATCCAGAGAGACTCTATTTGATGACAAAGGAGCAGTCAACTCATGTTTCCAACGAAAGAATACTACAGACGCTTCAAAAATCTTGGTACACATACGCAGATCCCTATCTTCGTTCTGCGTTATTTTTCTTGTTAAATCGATGTACCCAAGACGGCAAGATTTCAGCGGGACACATCGACGTTAATGGGTTTAATCCGCTGTCTTTATCACGTTTGCGCGGGTTTAAATCCCCCAACTTCCATCTGTCCCCGACAAGAACAAAGGAATCACACTTAGTATCTCTCCCCTCCGAAACAAATGATACGGATTATTTACTATATCCAATCGGTAAGTTCAGAACCGGCATCATGCAGGGCTCTGCTCAAGGGTTTGAAGACTTCTTCGTTGATCACCGCAAACTATCCGAGCACCTAATAACGGAAAAACGAAAAGCAGTCGTTCTGCTAGAATATCACCCCGCGGCAATAAAGATTTATAACAAATTCAAGATAGTTATGATTGATTCACACGGACAAGTCACGCTTAATAAAGAATCTTGCAAGGAGCTTATAATTGCCAACTTCTAGTGTAATCGCAGGTTTTGGGATGTTTGTAATGGGACACATATTAGCGTGGTTCCAGCTAAACTCACAGTTTGTGTGGCAGTGGTGGCAGAAACACCCCATCTTCACAGTGGCGTTGTACGCCGTTCCTACGGGGCTTTGCTTCTTAATGGGGTCTAGACTCATTGTGGAAGCAACA
>Ga0098056_1000811_pt1 | contig 12805 bp, 24 predicted proteins | sample 17BtaG_FD_92583 | JGI IMG/M metagenome (GOLD analysis project Ga0098056, IMG submission 92583) | Marine viral communities from the Subarctic Pacific Ocean - 17B_ETSP_OMZ_AT15314_CsCl metaG | ecosystem: Environmental > Aquatic > Marine > Oceanic | place: Subarctic Pacific Ocean | collected...
ACCGGTGATGTTCAAGCAGGATTACTAGATGCAGGCGATAATGAAACATATCGTTATGCTACACTTGGTATCAACATTGACAATGGTATTGTAAATGCTAGTATTGCCAGAGACTTTAACGATGCTCAAACTATGCATATTGGACTTGGATTAAATCACAGTATAACTAGTAATTTAGATATCTCAGGTGGGATTAATAGAACAACTAGTGGTGATAATACTAGTACTATGTTAACAGCAGGACTAAATTGGAAGTTCTAAAATAAATAGCAGTATGATTAAGTGGCTGGTTAATAAATTTTTAAAAGAACATGTTAACCAGCTGGTTGATTTACGCTTAAATAAAAAAATATTTGAGAAAAATTATGAACGACGACAAGACGATATCCAAAGAAGAATTGCCAAAGTCAGACAAAGTCTTCATTCACAAACATCGAGGATTCAAGAAGATAAACCGCCCCAAGTATTGTCCAGTAATAATGTTCAAACCAGGAGTGATAAATCCAGAGTTTCATCCGAGACCAGTGAAGCCCAGTTAGATAAAACAAACGAACTGGACTCTATAAAAGCAAAACTTATGGGCAAGAAAAAATGAAAAGATATTATATTCTAGCAGGCTTATTAGTTTACACTGTGTTTGTAGGCTTTATAACAAGCACTATACAGCATAGAGTCACAATGGAAGAAGTCAAAGACGAGTGCTTTATAGACGGCTGTACAAAAGTATATGAATTTACAGGCGAAGTTGGCGGCGACGAATGGGAAGAACTAATTATTATTGCTGAAGAGAATCAAGCAGAAGCAGAAATGTGGAAGGCAGATGCTGAAGCAAAATGGCAAAGTGACGAGAACCCGTACTACAATGCAAATAGTTCTTCAGATGCTGACGCATATATTAGTTTGTTCTATAACTTGTCAGATCCTATAAACTGGTTGTTTACATTTTTAATAGCAAGTTTTGTAGCAGGATTTTATCTAGCATTTTACAGTTGCAAACTTGCAATCGAAAGACACTTTAAAGGTAAGGAAACAGAATGAGAAAACTACTATTATCACCTATATGGAGCGTGTTTGCACTACTACTTTTAACTTGGGTGTATAGTAGTAATCCAGCCTTCTTAGATAGTTTACGGTTAAGATATTTTGACCAACTAATAGTAAATCAAGAGCCAATTGAAAATAACATTTATACTGTTAATATAGATGAAGCAAGTCTAGAAGAAAATGGACAATGGCCCTGGCCACGTGGAGACTATAGTGAGTTAATTATAGACTTATATGATCGTGGCGCTGGCTTGGTTGTGTTTAACGTATTAATGGCTGAAACTGACCGAGCAGGCGAGGATCAAGACTTGGCCTTGACAATGCAACAATTACCTGTTATATTGAATATGCTTGGTTCGGAGGCAAGCAAAAATGAAGCAATCAATCCAGGTGCTACTATTGTTAATAGCGACTATATGCATCTTATTCCTAGTGTTCCAGGAACCATCTCAAATATACCAGATATTGAATTCAGTGCCGTCGGAAGTGGGATCGTAGATACATTTCCTGAGGCAGATGGTGTAACAAGACGTATGCCAATGGTTATAGAAAGCCAAGGCACACTTTATCCAAGTGTTACAATGGAAGTATTAAGAGTTATTGCTGGTGATCCCAGTTTCCAGATTAAGTTAAATGAATTTGGTGTTGACAAACTACGCATACCACAGTTTGGTATTATACAAACAGATGGACTTGGGCGTGTTTGGATTGACTGGAGTCAAAAATCCAAAAGTTATAGTGCTACAGACTTGCCAGATGACTTTGGTGGTGGTATAGTATTTGTAGGCCCAACAGCGGCAGGTATTGGACAACCAATTGCTACAGCGGCTGGTAGTATATACCCACACGAAATACATGCTACTATACTTGGTACAGTGTTTAACGAGAGTAATATTGAACGACCTGCTTGGGCTTTTGACGCAGAGATGTTAGGCTTTTTATTAGTAGGTCTTTTTGTTATTGTACTTGCTCGCTGGACTTATGTTGGTATTGTAGTATTTGTAGTTGCAGTTGGTGGTTCTATATTTTATAGCATATATAGTTTTAATAACTATAACTATTTGATTGATGGCGCTACATCTAGTGCCTTTTTAATACTAGTGGGTATGACTAGGTATATTGTTAAGTTTGTAGATGAATTTTTACAAAAACAAGCAATCAAGAAACAGTTTGCTGGATACGCATCGCCCACAGTTGTTAAACTATTACAAGAGAACCCAAGTCTAATTAAAGATGGTACCAAACGTGATGTAAGTATTGTGTTTAGTGATTTACGTGGATTTACACCACTGGGAGAATCGTTTGGTGACGATGTTAAAGGCCTAACTAAAATTATGAATGGCTACATGGATGCTATTACACAACCAGTACTTGATAGTGATGGCATGATAATAAAGTACATAGGCGATGCTAGTATGCACATACATAATGCGCCTATAGATGATCCACATCATCCACGAACAGCCGTACAGTGTGGCTTAGATATGTTAACAGCAGTAGACACATTTAACCAAGAAGTTATTATTCCACAAGGTAGACCAGCAGTAGGTATGGGCGCAGGTATTAATACAGGACTTGGATATATTGGTGAGATGGGATCAACAGCCAGACATAGTTATGATGTATTAGGCGATAGTGTAAGCTCAGCCGCACGTATAGAATCAAAATGTAAAGAATATGGATGCTTACTATTAGTAGGCGAAGCAACTTACAAAACAACCAAGTCAGACTTCTTTTACTTAAAAGTAGATGACTTACAAGTTAAAGGAAAAAGTGTAGGACTTACTATATACACAGTGTTAGATAAACCATATCCTGCTTGGCGTAAAGCACAAAAGAAACATGAACAAATGCACGAAGATTATCAAGCACAACGTTTTGATGATGCTATTGACAAGTGTCGTATGTTACATGGTCATTTTGATCACAAGATGGAAGGCTACTACGATATGTGGATTGAACGTTGTGAATATATGAAAACACAAGACTTACCTTCAGATTGGAATGGCGTATTCATTGCAACTTCTAAATAAATAATACTAGCAGTTATTTGTGAGAGGATATATAATGCAGAACAATGAATATGACGTAGTTGTAATTAAAGTAGTAGACGGTGACACAGTAGACGTAGATATTGATCTAGGGTTTGGTGTTTGCTTAAAAGACGAGCGTGTAAGAATAATGGGTATTGATACTCCAGAATCACGCACAAGCGATAGAGTAGAAGACTTATTTGGCGAAGCGGCTAAAGCAAGACTTAAAGAACTTATGAAACACGGCGGCAAACTTATCACTACAGAAGATAAGCATGGCGAAGATATGAAAGGTAAGTTTGGACGTATCCTTGGAGACTTTAAAGTAGACTACAATGGTGAGATGAAACGTGTTACTGAGATCATGGAAGCAGAAGGACATTGCGTTCCTTACTTTGGTGGATCAAAAGAAGAAACACAAGCCGCACATCAAGTAAACCGTGAACGTTTACTAAATGAAGGTATTGTAACACAGGCTGATTATGATGCCGCAGTTGAGAAAATGAAAAATAAGTGATTAAAAAACTAGGCATACTAGCATTTCTATTTTTCTTTATAAAAGGGTTGGCTTGGCTAGCCCTTTTATACTTTGGTGTTACATGGCTAGTACCAGTATAAAGTAAGTAGTATAGTGTGCTATTTGATCTATAGCTGCATACTTCCAGTATTTTTTATTACTATGTGTAACTTTATTACGTTCTGCTATTCTATGTTTAGTATAGTCGATAATAAAATGTAACACAAAATCTAGTAACGCAAGCCACAATGCCTTGCCAACACCTACTAGAAGTAGTGCTACAAAAAACGTCAGTACTGCATGGTGCAGACAGTGTATCCAAAGTCTAGGTTTGTTTAGTTGTGTTTTAGTACCATGCCTAGCATCTGTAAGTTCAGCTTGTAGGTATAAATCTGCTACAGCATGTTTTACTGTTAACAGAAAAAAGAATGTTAGTGCTGTCATTTGTTTTGTTCTTCTTTGTATATTTTTTTAAGGTCTTCAATCGAGTGCAGTTTTTCATTTTGATCTATATCAAGTCCTGCTTGTCTGATTATCTCTTTTAGCTCTTCTATCTTTTTTAGATCAGCGTCATGTTGTTCTCTTAGTGTTAATACCACATTAAGTTTTTGATTTAATCTAATCAAGTCGTTATCCAACATACGTATGCGGTCAATTAGTCCAATAAGAACACCTTGTGCTTCTCCAATAACTGGGTCAATTTCTTTAGTAACCCACTGCCATATAAAAAATATGAAATAACCCATACCTACAGCAGCAATAATTGGGAAGCCATAATCATTGATCATTGCTCCTAGTGTTGATTGTTGCTCTACTGCTTCAATTGGTACGGGTACTTCCATTAAGTGTCGTCCTTGTCTTCGCCTATTTTAACAAGCCAGCCTGCTTCGTTTACACGATATATGTCGCCTGGTTTGTATAACCAATGGTCTTTAGGTGTGCCGTCTTTCTGTACACCCATTACTTCTCCAGGCCAGTCTCCTTCAATACAGAAGTTATCTCCAGCCTGGTTAATATTATAATCTAACCAACGCATTACTGCTCACCGATTAGTTCAAAATATCCATTTGGTCCTACACGATATGTATCGCCAATTTTTAGTTCTACGTCATCAATAACAAAAAATTTGTCATCGGGGTTGCTGTCTTTAAGAATACGAAATCCGTTTTGGAATTTCATTAATAGTAAGTCTTTCCACATCATGTTAGTCTCTCCTTGCGTCATTTTTGCCATCAGCTCGTGCAATCCTATCCACGTCTGGTCGCAATCCTAGTGCATTACTCATTAGTGTATCAATACGTATGACATCATGATTCATTGTTTTAACACGATTGTCTAAGCCCATAATAATACCCTTCAAACCATTGACACTTCCAGTAACACCTGCTAAAATAAACTTCAGTGTTAGATACACAAAGTATCCTGCCGCCAGTGCGCCAACAATTGGAAAACCTACCTCTGCTATTAATCCGAATATTTCCATTTCACCCTCACAGTTAAATGCTACTGTTATTTATGGGGTTTTCAAAATAAATTTACAAGAAGGCTTGACATTTGTATCATAATACAGTATATTAGTAATTGAAGTTTAAAATACAGGAGTTTATATAATGCCATTACCAGATAATCCCCCGCCGGCTTTTACTGACGCATTTTACGAAAACTGTGAAGAGCGTAGACTTTTCGGTGATCCAGTGCTAACAAAGGAAGAGTACTGGCCTATTTGGATTAAAATGGCTGAACATGAGGAGTCAAGGAAATGAAAAAACTAATCACTGCAATATCTACATCGATTATACTGTTATTCACTGCACAAACTGTAGCAGCAAATAGCAACATAGTACAAGGTAAGATCGTTTCAATCGATCCAGTTTATACCAATATCCAACAACAACAGCCACAACAGAGCTGTCGAAATGTTGAAGTTCCAATCTATGGTAGAACTGGAGGCAGTAATGCTGGCGAAGGTGCTTTAGGAGGTATGATTATTGGTGGTGTCTTAGGTAAAGTGTTGGGCGGTAATGACCAAGGAGCGGCGGCTGGTGCTATACTAGGCGGCGTTGTAGGTGCCAATAATTCACAAGGACAACGTGTAATTACTGGATATCGCACTGAGCGTCAGTGTAGTACAACGTATACATATTCTAACACACAGGTTATTAATGAGTATGACATCACTTATCGGGTAGATGGACAAATTATTAAAAATCGAGTTAATCGTGCTGTTGGTGAAAATGCATGGGTTGGACAACGCAAGAACTTTCGTGTAACATACCGTATTTTAAATTGACAAATGGCGTACTTTACGCTATAACGTAATTATCACTAATTTACTCTGGAGGGTAATATGACAATGCATTTAGTTGGTCCGTACATGACCACAACAAAGTATAATCGCAAACAGAAAAAACCCAATGCCAAAACATTAAAGGCAAACGCTGAGCACGAAAAGTGGTTAGAAAAAATGGGAGTAGGTAAATCTAAAGCTAAACATACTAACGAAATCCCTGACTATAGTACACCGCAAGATGTACAACTCAGCAATCAGGTTGCAGGACACGGCCCTGCTAAAGAAAGTATGACCTACAGCGGAGAGCGACAATTACTTGGTATTGCTACAATGCATAAGTCAAACATGGTTCCAATATTTGCAGATAAGAAAGAAGATGCAAAAGATATTGCGAGTATGAGGCGATAATGATTAGACCAGGAATACATGCGTCAATTGACCTAGAAACTCTCGACACACTACCAAGTGCAACAGTACTAAGTGTAGGCGGTGTTAAGTTTCGTCCAGATAGTAGTGATGATCCATATGATAGGTTCTATATGAAAATCTTGGTTGATGATCAAGATAAACTAGGGCGTACTGCCAGTGACGACACAGTCGAATGGTGGGGCAACCAAGATCCTAAAGTAATGGAGGAAGCGTTTGACCAAACTGGTGCAGTTACGGTTGCTGAATTTTTAGCGGCACTAAACAAGTGGATTGTTGGTGTAGATACATTTTGGGGTCAGGGCTATGGCTTTGATTACACAATACTCGAAAATATGTATCGTGCTAGTGGCCGTAACGCACCTTGGTACTTTTGGCAGGTGCTGGACTCACGTACACTAATACAAATGTTACGTGAAGATCCACGCAAACAGTTTCAAACAAATTTACATAAAGCAGATGATGATGCATTTTATCAGTCAAAAGCAATTCAGATTGCACTAAAGGATCTGGGTGTATTTGAATGATACGTTGGTATGACATAATAATGTCTATACTAGTTGCATGGTTAATGCTTAACTTTGCCTTCTTTCCGTACATAGGACTTATTATAGCCTATGGTATTTGGGAAGGATGGGAAAAATATTGTCAATATAGATTAAAAATGGAGAACAACACATGGCGTTAGTGCCCATCGTAATTGATAAAACAAGTGCAGGTGAACGTAGTTATGATATCTACAGTCGCTTGCTAAAGGACCGAGTAATTATGCTTAATGGTCCTGTAGAAGATCATATGGCTAACTTAATTGTTAGTCAGTTATTGTTTCTGGAAAGTGAAAATCCCAAAGGACCAATTACACTTTATGTTAATAGTCCTGGTGGTATTATTACCAGTGGCCTGAGCATTTATGATACAATGCAGTATATTGAACCAGACGTATGTACTGTTGTTATGGGCCAAGCATGTAGTATGGGAAGTTTCCTAGCACAAGCTGGAGCACCAGGTAAGCGTTTTCTATTACCACACAGTCGTACAATGATTCATCAACCAAGCGGCGGAGCAAGTGGTAAGCAAAGTGATATTGAGATCCAATACAAAGAGATCACACATATGAAAAAACAGTTGACAAATCTATATGTTAAGCATAATACTAGTGGTAAGACATTTGAAGACTTTGAACGTGACATGGATCGTGACACATTTATGACAGCAGAGGAAGCAGTTGAGTACGGTTTAGCTGATCAAGTAATTGAAAAGAGATAAGTACATTAGTGGACTACATCAGGATCGACCCACTTTAAATACTCCGCCCCTCGCAATATACGAAGGAATAATAATATGACAAATACAAATACGCCAAGAGCGTACAAATATGTATCCACAAAAGAATACACAGATGCTTTTCCAGTGGCATATCGCCAATGGCGAGCTGACTCACACTGTAATTTAATACACGGCTATAGTTTTAGTATGAAGTTTTACTTTGGTACTGATGATCTAGATGTGCGTAATTGGGCAGCTGATTATGGTGGACTAAAAGAGCTGAAATCAACACTTAAAGATTTTTTCGATCACACGTTACTAGTTGCTGAAGATGATCCAGAGTTAGAAACATACAAATTACTGGAACAAAAGAACATGGCAAGACTAACTATTCTGCCACGTTTAGGATGTGAAGGACTTGCTGATATGTTATACCGTTATATTAATGGTGTTTACATTCCAGATTTATGGGGCAAAGCAGAAGCAGAGCGTTTGTGGTGCTTTAGAGTAGAAATTCGTGAAACACAAAGCAATATGGCTTACCGTGAAGGTCATCGTGAATGGAACGAAACTCTAATCTAAGTATGGAGACAAGAGTGCCATCTATTGACATAACTGAATTAGAGTGGTGTGCTAACTGGACAACAGAACATGGATATTATTGTACTGTGATACTTAGAGACGGTAGCCGCACTAGTAAACCAAGAGGAGTTCATCTTTTACTTGATGGACTCTTTGGTAGTAACTATGGTGGCTTTAGATATAATGATAGTACAAATGGAGTGGAAATTTGGTTCAGGAAGAAACAGGATATGCTGACGTTCAAAATGATGATGTCAGCGAACTACATGACAGTGTAGTTGATATGCTAAAGCATGTATATGACCCTGAGATTAGCGTTAATGTTTATGATTTAGGTCTTATATATAATATTGATATAAATAACCAGCTATGTAAGATAACAATGAGCTTAACTAGTGCTTTTTGTCCCGCTGCTGATGATATTATTGCAGACGTACATGGCGCCGCAATTGCAGTTGATGGTATTACCGATGTGGATGTTGAAGTTACATTTGATCCACAATGGGGGCCTGAGCAAATGAGCGAAGATGCAAAGTTAATACTAGGTATATTTTAAGGAGTAACAAATGTTTGGAACGTTAAAACGTTTACTAGGTGTAACAGCACCAGTAATTGAAGAAGAAGTAAAAATAGCGAAAGCAAAAATTGAAAAGGCTGAAAAGATAAAGCCAGTAACAGTAACACCTAAAAAACCAGTGGTGCAAAAACCTCGCAACGAGACAAAATCCACACTAAGTAAAATGACCAAAAAAGCTATTGACGATCTTGCCAAAGAGAAGTTTGGTATAGAATTAGATCGACGATTAACTAAAGATAAAATGGTTACTGCTTTTTTATCTGCCCAAAAAAAGGCAAAGTAGAGAATGACATACATTGTAAATGACGCATGTATCAAGTGTAAGTACACAGATTGCGTTGAAGTTTGCCCAGTAGATTGTTTTTATGAGGGCGCAAATATGCTTGTCATTAATCCTGACGAGTGTATTGATTGCGGTGTATGCGAGCCTGAATGTCCAGCTGATGCAATTCAGCCTGATACAGCACATGGTGCAGCCGCTTGGGTTGAAACAAACCACAAGTATAGCTTAATCTGGCCCAATATTACTGAAGCGATAGAGCCACTTCCAGATGCTGAAGAATGGGATGGTGTAGAAGGCAAGTGGGAACACTTTGACAAGAATCCAGGATCGGGCTGAATAAATACTATTGACTAACGGAAAACTATTATGGCATATTCAGATAAAGTATTAGACCATTACGAAAATCCACGCAATGTAGGTAAGTTTGACCCTAATGAACAGGGTATAGGTACTGGAATGGTTGGAGCACCTGCATGTGGTGATGTAATGCGTTTACAAATTAAAGTAAATGATGATGGTATCATTGAGGATGCAAAGTTTAAAACATATGGATGTGGCAGTGCAATTGCCAGTTCAAGTTTAGTAACTGAGATGCTCAAAAATAAAACATTGGCTGAAGCACAAGAGATTAAAAATACAACAATAGTTGAAGAACTAGCATTACCGCCAGTTAAGATACATTGTAGTGTACTAGCAGAAGATGCAATTAAAGCGGCAGTTAGTGATTATACTGGCAAGCAAGAAATTAATGCTCGTCCAGTAGAGATAAAGGAATAGAGAGTTGAAATTAAGTATTACAGACGGTGCAAAATCATATCTAACAACAATGGCAAAGAACGAACAAAAGCGTTATATTACCCTTAGTGTTAAGGGTGGTGGGTGTAGTGGCTTTGCATATGATTGGAATTTTACTGATGATACCTCACATGGAAATTTAGTAGATGACATCTTAGTTGTTGATGCAATGGCTGAGATGTTTCTATTTGGTTGTACAGTTGACTATGTACAAGAACTAGGCGGCAGTTACCTTAAAGTCGTCAATCCAAACGCCACAGCCAGTTGTGGTTGCGGCGAATCGTTCGCAGTTTAAACGAAGAGGGAAGAATGAAAATAATCACAGGGAGTAGCAATCCTGCCTTTGCTAAGGCAGTTGCGGATCATTGTTTTACCGATCTGGTTCCATCAGATCTAAATCGGTTTAGTGATGGAGAAATATGTGTAGAAGTACAAGAGAACATTCGTGGAGCGGATGTTTTTTTAGTGAATAGTACTTGTACACCAGTTAACGATAGTTTAATGGAAATGCTAATAATGATTGACACTGCCAAGCGTAGCAGTGCAACACGTATTACAGCCGTTATACCATACTTTGGATATGCACGCCAAGATCGTAAAAGTGCAAGTCGTACACCAATTACAGCAAAACTGGTAGCAGATTTACTGACCAAAGCAGGTGCACATCGTGTACTAACAATGGATTTACACGCAGGACAAATACAGGGCTTTTTTGATATTCCAGTTGATGACTTGACAAGCCGTGTAGTATTTGCTAAAGATATTAAGAAGCAATTTTATAAAGATGGCAGTAACATTAATGAAGTAGAAACAGTATTTGTTTCACCAGATGCAGGCGGTGCAGTTAGAGCTCGTAAGTTTGCAGATATGTTCCACGGAGATATTGCTATTGTAGACAAACGCAGACCTCGAGCAGGTGTTAGTGAAGTAATGGCACTGATTGGTGATGTTAAAGGCAAACATGCAATATTAGTTGATGATATCGTTGATAGTGGAGGCACATTATGCAAAGCCGCAGAAGCTATTTTAGATGCTGGTGCACTAAGTGTACGTGCATACATTACACATGGTGTACTCAGCAATGGTGCAAGTAAAAAGATTGAAGAAAGCAAACTAGAAGAATTGGTTATCAGTGATAGTATTCCTTATGCTGGTAAAGGTAAAAAAGTTAGACAAGTAAGTTTAGCACCATTATTTGGCGAAGCAATGCGCCGTATTACAAATGAAGAAAGTGTGAGTAGTTTATTCCAATGAAGTATGTAATTGATATTGACGGCACCATCTGTAAAGAAGTAATTATACCTGACAGTGGTGGTAAAAAAGATTATGCGAACCATATCCCGATGTACGATAGGATTGCCAAAGTAAATGCCTTATATGAAGCAGGACATACAATCAAGTATATGACTGCTCGTGGATGTGTAAGTGGTATTGACTATTGGAGGCTAACTAACAATCAGTTAGTACAATGGGGAGCCAAGTTTCATGAACTCAGCGTAGGCGAAAAAGAAAACTACGATATTTGGATTGACGATAAAGCATTTTGGAGTGAAAACTTTTTTAGAGAAACAGGAGAATCATATGAGTAAGGTAACAATGTGTGATCCGCCCAGCGGTTGGAAGTATGGCTTCCCCAAACCGTTACCAGCAGACTTGACCAAATACGAAAGTCGCTTGGTATGGTTGGTGAGCGAAGGTTATCCACAAGCAGAAATTGATTCTTATGGTGAACATTTTTATTGTAGGTATTGGGAGGTAGATGATGAGTAAAGTAAAGAAGTTTCGTAGTAAAATTGATAACTTCTTTGGATGGGTAAAAGTTACTGAGCTAGTAGAACTTGACGAGATTGATGTTAGTGAAGATCCAGTACGTCCAGAACTTGATGTAGAATGGCGTACAAGTTACGGACGTAAAATATATGGACTAAAATACCAAGACGAGATTGAAGGTATTATATGTATTGCGTATACTAATGATGTACCGTCAAGTGTTAAAGAGCTAGACTTAATGAGCCAAAACGCACATTTTAAAGAAGATGCTGATACAGCAATTGCTTACACAGTGTGGAGCCGTAAGCGTGGTGCTGGCAAAGAGATTATAGGTAAAGTTGGTGAGATGATGAAACAATCAAACAACGTACAAAATTTAGTAACACTAAGTCCACTAACACCAATGGCAACACATTTCCATATACGTAATGGAGCAAAACAGATTGCTATTAATAACACGACACAAAACTTCAAGTACGACTTAACACAAGGATAAAATTATGGATCATAGATTTATTGCAGCAATGGACCACAGTGGTGGTTCAACAGGTGGCGTACTAGAACGCTACGGACAAGAGTACACAGAAGAAAACAAGATGGAGAAAGTTCATGCTATGCGTCTTAGAATGGTCAACAGTCCTGACTTCAACGACAAAAACATCTGGGCAGCAATCCTCTACCAAGACACAGTCACACGTGGCATGGTTAACATCTTGGATGAAAAAGGCATTGACACGTTCCTAAAGATTGACAGTGGATGTGAAGATAATGGTATGCTCAAAGACTTTGATGTACGTGCTATGTGCGAATTAGCTACAAACGGCATTGGTCCTAAAATCTACGGCACTAAGATGCGTAGTATTGTTAAAAGCGAAAGCATGGTAGGTGCAGTTCTTAAACAGCAATTTTCACTAGCACAAACAATTAGTGAATATGGACTTGTACCAATCATCGAGCCCGAAGTACCAATTGATCATCCTGATAAAGAATATATCGAAGATACTCTTTATCGACTATTAGATACAATGTATCTACCAAGTAAAGACTTTAAAGTCATTCTCAAACTAACACCGCCTGAAGTACCTAACTTATATCACAACCTTACAGTGTTGCCTAATGTAGAACGTGTTGTATTCCTAAGTGGCGGTTATAGTACAAACGAAGCATGTAATAGACTTGGGCTGAACGATAACATAACTGCTAGTTTTTCAAGAGCGTTATC
>Ga0098056_1000814_pt1 | contig 12787 bp, 17 predicted proteins | sample 17BtaG_FD_92583 | JGI IMG/M metagenome (GOLD analysis project Ga0098056, IMG submission 92583) | Marine viral communities from the Subarctic Pacific Ocean - 17B_ETSP_OMZ_AT15314_CsCl metaG | ecosystem: Environmental > Aquatic > Marine > Oceanic | place: Subarctic Pacific Ocean | collected...
AACCAGCACGTCATCAAGGCCAACCGCAAGCACGAGCGCACCGACCCGGTGCTGACGGTGAAGACCTACAAGAGCAACACCTACGCGCACGAGGCCATCATCCGCGACGCAAGCGGGGCCGAGGTGGCGCGGGTGGTCTACCGGCCCGACAAGCCCTTGTCCTGTGGGGCGCACGTCTGGATTGAGACGAAGCTGGACGTCGAGACTACGTGAGCCCTCTGAGCGTCCGGGCCGCAGACACAGCCTTCGACGGTATCGTATGCCAGACGAGGCTGCTAGCGTCTGCCCAGACGCCATAGTCGTTGGCCATCTTCACCGCGAGCGCAAGGGCCATGACACCGTCGTCGTGCTTCCCGTTCGGGGCGCTGTAGCGGACGGTGCCAGAGCGGGCGCTGATTTCGTACCCAAACGACTTGAGCTCTTCCAAGAGGACCCGGTCGTTGAACCGCACGCGCTCGTGCTGGAACGCAACCGCGAGCCCTTCCATGAGTTCCTGCTTGCTCTTCGGGCTGAACTTGAACGGGATCACCGGGTTGCCTCGCATGGCAAGCTCCTCGACGATGGGGTCGCCCGCGCCTGTGGCGTCGATGAGGGCTGGCACGCTACCCATTAACGCTTCGATGCGCTCGTACGTCTCCCTCCAAGAGCGGCCCTGCCAACGCTTGGACACCACGACGTTGCCCATCATGTCCAGACCGATCACCCAGCAGTGGTCGCGGGAGCGCGCGAGGTCGATGCCGAAGACAACCGGCGGCCCGTGCTCTATCAGCGCCATCGGCACCTCGGAGTAGCACGCGTCGATGTACGCATCCCCGAAAGGGTTCCCCCCGTTCGCTGCCGGGATGGCGTCAATCTCCTGCTCGGCGATCCAGTCTGGGACGGCGTCCCGCATCGCCTGAATCTCGCCCTCGTCGATGTAGGGGTTCGCCATCGTGGGCATGCGCCACGACATCCACTCCCCCCACTTCTCATCCTCGCTCTGTCCGCGCAGGTAGAACTCGTGGAATGCCTCCCTCCCCTTCGGCGTCGAGAGGAACCATGCGTCCCCCTTCCGGTCCATCAGGGTGGCGCGCAGAGCCTTGTTCCACTCGTGGCCGAGGTTGGCGGCCTTGGCGGCCTCGTCAACGATTACCCGGTCATAGTCGAAACCGACGCCGACGTCCCCCTTCTCGATGGGCCAGAAGTCCAGACGCGCACCGTTGATGAAGTGGATCTGGCGCTCCTGCTTGTTGTACGACGAGATGAGCGGCTTGAGGGCCTGCTCGATGGTCTGCTGTGGCTCTGACAGGTAGCGGTACGTCGGGGCCGCCCAGCATATCTTGTGCCCCTTCTCGACGCTGTCGTAGACGAGGTCCTCGCCGAAGGTCGTCTTGCCGAAGCGGCGGCCACACTGCAACACGTTGAAGCGGCGGGCCTCGCTCTTCACCTTCTGCTGGTTGGCGTGAAGCCGGGGGATCTTGATGACGGCGTTGCCCACCGATCACCCCTCCCGTACGAACTTCACCTCGACCACGCCGTTGTCGCCAGAGGAGTCAAGGCCGAGGTACTTCGTTCGGCGCTCCTGCGTCTTCATCACGACCTCAGACGCCTTGGCGACCTCGGACGGCCGGTACTGCCCGTTCTTGTTCTCAACCACCTTCATGTTGTGTTTGAGGATGACGTCGAGGCGCTCAAGCTCCATCGAGCGGATCATCGAGGCGTCTTCGGAGCACTCCTCGTTGATCTTCTCGATGTAGCTCCGCACGTAGCGGAACGCGGTGGGCTTAGACACGCCGACGATGTCCCCAATCTCTTGGTAGGACATCCCCTCGCGCCGAAGCGCAACGCACCGACGGATGAGTTCGGTGCGCTTGAAGGCGTTGATTGATCGCTTTGATGCAGGCATGAAACAAGCATGCACCAATCGTTTCAGGCCGTCAACTAGGACGCCGTCCCTAGAACGGGATCTCTTCGTCCTTGAACTTCGCGCCGCCAGAGGACTCACCCCCCCCTCCGCTTGCGCCAGAGGACTTACCACCGGGCGGGAACTCCCAGCGGTTGACCTTGACCTTCGTCGTCTCGCGCTTGTTGCCCTGCTTGTCCTCCCACTGGTCCGTCGTGTTCTGGCCGAAGATGACGATGCCGTCGCCCTTGGAGAAGAACTTGCCGATGTTCTCGGCGTCCCGGCCCCACGCCACGCAGCGGTGCCACTCGGTGTGGTCGACCCACTCCTCGCCCTTCTTGCGGCGTTCGTTGGTGGCCACGCTGAACTGGGCGTAGGAGGTCCCGCCCTTGGTCTGCTTCACTTCGGGGTCCTGCCCCAGACGTCCGACGACGAATGTCACTTGCATGTGTTCTCCGCTTGATTTGCGTAGGCGAGGAGGAGTCTCCTCATGGTTTCGTTCCCAACGAGCCAGCGCGTCTGGCCTCGGTCCTCTTCGATACAGACCAGATCGCAGGAGTTCAAGTAGTCTGTGAGGTACTTTGAGATCTTCTTGCGCTTCTTGCACTCGATGCGGATGTCGCCAGCATCAGCCTCGATGACGACGTCGTCGGGGTGAGTTGCGACCGCACCGGAGAGGGGCACCCGCATGGCGACGAGCCCCCAATCCTTGAGCATGTTCACGATCTTGCGCTCGTAGCGAGCGCCCTTGTCTCTCTGTGCTTTACCCATCCCAGACATCTCCTGCGTCTTGGATTGACGGAACCTCCTCGACCTCATGCGAGCCGTCGAGATAGCACCTCCAGTCGCCCTTGGAAAGCCAAGAAGACATGCCCCTGACGAACTTGAGGTCCTGCGTGCCGCCGTGGGCGATGAACGTCGAGGCGTAGTTCCTCGCGGCGACCTCCATCTCCTCGTGCCCCTCGTCCACGGCGATCTTCCGCCACGCCGGGTAGGACCGAGACATGCTGACCCGCGAGCGGTCGAGAGCCTCCGGGTACGCAGCGGCGAACCGGACGTACTGTTCGGGGTACATCAGCCGCGCACCGTTGCGCCGGAGCTTCGACTGTTGGGGGAACGCGCTCGCGCGCGCCTTCTTTGTACCCAAGATCTGATCTTTCTTGTTTTGGGAGTAGGAGAGATCAGAAGTAGGAGGGAGCGAAGCAACCTCCGTAGCGGAGATCGGGGGATCACTTCTCCTAGATCTATAAGTACTATATAATGCACGTTCCGTGCCAACATCGAACGCAGAAGATTCTTGGTTCTTTCTGGGCGATTCTTCGGGCGGCGGGTCGAGGCTGACCTTGGGCGGCGGCTCGTACTCAAAGATCCTAGAGAAAAGTGCCAGAATCGTGGATTCTCGACTATTTTCCCTAAATCCTAGTTCGGGCAGAGCGGTGGTGTAGTCCTCGTTGGTGAACCGCAATTCACCGACCGAGGGCTCGCCGTTGACGGTCAGCCGCACCCCCTTGATGCCTGCACGGTGGAAGTTCGACCGGATGTTCGACTCCTTGCGGCCAGAGAGCAGCGCAAGCTGTCCCACGGTCATCGGAGCCTTGACGTCATGCAGTCGTGCGACGCGTAGAAAATTGACCAGATCCTGACTCATTCTCCTCCTTTGGTGAACGGATTGGCTGGAAACTACACTTTTCTGTTGACCAGTCAAGAGCCGGTGAGTAGATACAGGGCTCAAGGTCACTCACAGCAAAGAGGGAACCGTGACCAAGATCGTGAAGAACATGTCCGCGCTCGACTACGACCACGCGGGCGGCCTGCGCTCCAGCAAGATGAAGCGCGCGCTCAGGGGTCGTCGGGCCTTCTACACGCAGAGCTTCATCGGCAGCGACATGGCGCGGCTGGGCACGATGGCCCACGCTCTGTGCTTCGACAAGTTGCACGAGGAGGTCGAGGAGATGCCCGACAACGTCATCTCCGACACCGTCAAGGGCTACAAGGACGGACTCGACAAGATCGGCGTCCGCTACAACAAGTCGTCGCTCAAGCCCGCGCTCAAGCGCCTGTGTCGAGAGAACGGGCTCATCCCGGCGACGGACTGGCGTCCCGAGGAGGGCAAGATTGCAGCCTTCGACGGCGACCTAGAGCGCGTGCAAACGTGGGTCGACGCGGTGATGCAGAACCCGCTGTGCCGCAAGTTGATCGAAACCTCGGACCACGAGGTGTCGGGCTTCTGGGAGGACCCGCGCGTCGGCACCTGCAAGGCCCGCGCAGACATCCTGCACCCCAAACTCGGCGTGTGGGACATCAAGTTCACCAGCAAGCAGGGCTGGATGGACCTGAGCGAGATGCTCGCGCGCTTCATCTTCGAGCGCGGCTACCACCAGCAGAACGAGTGGTACCAGCGCGTCTTCGGAAAATCGGAGAGCCCCGGCCTGATCATCTGCTACGTGGGCGGCAAGGACGAGGACCCGGTCGCCGAGGCCATCACGTTCGACGAGGACTGGTACGAACTCGGCAGGATGCAGAACGAGAAGTGCTTGCACCGCATCGAGCGGTGGTATAATCAAGACGGCGGCTGGGACGGACCCAGCGAAGACGACAAGGGCCGCGCGCGGATTGTCAAATCGGCACCCGCCGCGTGGATGATGAAGAAGGAGGTGTGAGATGGGCGAGATGGTAACTTCAATCCGAGAGACGCTTGAGCAGCGGCGTGAGAGCTTCGACTCCATGCTGGCAAAGCAGATCGACTTCGACCGCTTTGTCCGCATCGCCACCGGGCAGATCGCCAACAACCCGAAGTTGGCCAAGTGCTCGCGCACCAGCCTGCTCAACGCGATCAGCACGGCTGGCCAACTGGGCATCGAGCCCGGCATCATGGGACAGGGATACCTCGTCCCCTACGGAAGCACCTGCACCTTCATCATCGGCTACCGTGGCCTCATCGACCTTGCCCGACGTTCGGGCCAGATCGCCAAGATTGAGGCGCGGCTGGTCTGCGAGAACGACGAGTTTGAGGTGCAGTACGGCACCGAGGAGCGGTTTATCCACAAGCCCAACATCTTCGGCGAGCGGGGCAAGACCCTAGGCGTCTACGCCGAGGCGTACTACACCCCCACCCCCGGCACGCCTCAGACCGTGCAGCGGGTCTTCATGACCCGTGACGACGTCGAGAAGGTGCGCCGAGGGTCGAAGGGCGCGAACTCTGGACCGTGGCGTGACCACTGGGACGAGATGTCGAAGAAGACCGCTGTGCGCCGCCTGTGCAAGATGCTCCCGCTGACGGCAGAGATTGCCGAGGGCATCCAGCGCGCGGACGAGCAGGAGTACGACAACCGCGCTCGAGAGGTGGTCGACCCTGCGACTGTGGATGTTCGGGAGACGAACTCGGCAGAGATGCTGCTTGAGGTCGAGCCCGAAGAGACGCCGGAAGAGCACGGCGACGGTGTGGTTGTCGACGGTGTTCCCTTTCCGGTGTAGCCGATGATTGACGAGCAGTGGATCGCGCTTGGCCGGATTGCCTTGCGCTGTAAGGGCTGGCGGTGGATGGAGGGCATGGCGTGGCGCGTGCCTCCGCATATCGCGCCATACTGTCCGCACAGCGAGGGGCGGTATCCGTTCCCTGATGGTCCTGTCGCGCCCGTCCCCGACTTCCGCGACCCTGCCACGATGGGCTGCCTGTTGGCGCTGGTGCGGGAGGCGCTGGGTAATCCGCTGCTCTACGTCGAGGCTGATATGGACGACGCGGGCGGGATCTCGTGGCATGTGTGGGACGCTCAGGCGCGGTGCTCCCTTTCAGGCGGGCCGCATGGCTACGAAGCGGTTGCACTCGTGACCACGCTGGAGGTGGCAGAGTAAAGTGATCGTTTCGTTGCCGCGCACGGAAGTAAAGGATCGCTTCAGTTCGTTGCCCCGATTGGGCAACGTGCTGGTTCGAGACAACTGGACGCGGGCAAGCGCAACGCGCACTATGAGTGCGTGTAAGTGTGTAAGGAGGCAGAAATGACTGATCGCCTACAGTGGGACTACGAAGGCGGCACGCTCCAGCGCTGCAACATCCGCGCATACGGCGGCTACGAGTTCTGGGAGTCGTGGAGCGGAGAGCGGTACTCGCGGCCCGTCGCCATCGACGCCGAGGAGAGCATCCGCCGAGCCCGGTCCCGGTGGGAGTTCGCCATCGGCAAGCGGTTTGAGCGGTACAAGCACTCCACCGTCGAGACGTTCCGCGAGACGAACCGCCGCAACACCCGTGACGAGTTCTCCGAGGCGCGCACGCAGGTGCGGAACAAGGTGCGGTCCTTCGCGCACTGGTGGGCCGAGCACTACCACAAGGGCGACCGCGACCCCCGCAAAGCCTCGCTCAAGACGATGGTACTCTCTGGCGCTCCGGGCTGCGGCAAGACGCACCTGTCCATCTCCGCGCTACGCATCCTCGCCCTCGACGGCGGGCTCTCGTGGCAAGCGTGGCCCGTGTCCGAACTGCTGGACGAGAAGAAGCGCAGCTACAACGACAAGGCGTGCCCAGACCCGATTGATAAGTGCATCTCGTGTGACGTCCTGCTGCTCGACGACCTCGGCAACCACACCAAGTCGGCGCACAGCGTGCAGGTCCTCTTCGACCTCTTCGACGGGCGCGCACGCATGAACCCGTCGGGCCTCTCCATCATCAACACCAACGCGGGGCGGGGCCGAAACTTCTGGACCCAACTCATCTCGCAGGAGATGTCCTCGCAGGCGCAGGCTGTGGCCGACCGGATCATCGAGTCGTCGTTCCAGTTGAACATGGAGGCTGACGGCAAGCCGATCCCGTCGAGGAGGTCTGGGTGAGCATCTACCGGCTCAAGGAGCGCATCGTCCTCGGCAAGGATGAGGTCCCGAAGGGCACCGAGTTGGGCTTCGTCCCCGGCTCCCGGTGGACTCCCAAGCAGAGAAGGATTGTCGGGAGCATCGAAGACGGGTATGTCTGGGTTCTCAAGGACAAGGTCGGGCCTTGGCCGCGCGGCCACTGGTTCGTCCTCCAACGGAACAAGGTGGAGAAGTTGTGAAGCAGGTTGATTACAGGGACGCTGACGGCTGGATGATCGCCAGAGATTTGGAGAAAGTCATCCCGCGCAGCGCATCCGTGGCGGGCAAACTCATCCGGCACCGGATCAGCATCGCAAGGTGTGACACGAAGAAGATGTCGGGGAGCCGAGACAAGACGCGGCCCCGCATGTACAGGTTCAGCGACGAGCAGTGGCGGCTGATTACCGAATACGGGGAGGAGCTCCGCATCGTGCAAGGCGTCAAGCACAAGGGCTGGTTCCCGACGGACTCGACCTGCACCGACGGACCCATCCCGATCCGGCTCTGGTTTGAGGTCGACAAGGTGCACCAACCCATCGGCTGGCAGTGGCGCGAAGACTCCGAGAGAGCCTGGGGCACACCCTCCGTCGGCACGCTCAGGGAGGCGCTGGATCAACTTACCGGAGAAGGCCTTATCGGGATGAACTTTCATCCTGTAAGACGGGTTCAACGCAACATCGAAGACTGAGAGGATTCTGGTGAAGGGACGAGTTACGCTACATAGCAGCGCCAAGACTGGCGGAACGGACGAGTGGATGACCCCCCTCCCCCTTGTTCATCGCATCGAGGAGGTCACGCACATGAAGTTCGGCCTCGACGTTGCGTCGAAGGACGGCAACTCTGTGACCCTTCGGATGGGTCGGCACGGGGTCTGGGACACGTTCATCGACGTGGGCGCGGGCGAAGACGGCCTGTCGATTGACTGGTCGCTCAGGTCCAGCGGCGACTACTGGTGCAACCCGCCGTACAGCAACGTCGCAGGGTGGGCAGAGAAGTGCAGCAAGATGGCAAACAGGCGTCGTCAGGCGTGCCTGCTGGTGCCGTCCCGCACGGACACCCGCTGGTGGCACAACTGGGTGATGGGGAAAGCGGCCCACGTCTACCTGATCAAGGGTCGGGTGAAATTCGACAACGGAAGCGGCTCCTCGCAGGGCGCACCGTTCCCAAGCGCAGCCATCATCTACGACGGCGTAGATGGTCGAACACAGTTTCACGCCCTTGAGCAGTAGCCCGCACAGCAAAGACGCCGAGCTTTCCCTGCTGGGCGCGATCATCTTTGATCCCAAGGTGCTCAGAGAGGTCAATCTTGAGCCGGATCAAATCTACTTTGAGCGGAACCGCATCGTGTTCAGGGCGATGCGTGAGGTCGACGCGCGCAACGAGCCGGTCGACATCCTCACCCTCCGGCACCAGTTGTCGAAGACGGGCGAACTCAAGCAGGCCGGTGGCGTAGCCTACATCGCCGAGTTGTCTTCGCACGCTGTCACTGCTGTCAGCGCCGCGCACCACGCCAAGATCATCGCCGAGAAGGCCAAGGCACGCGCCCTGCTCGCCTTCGGGCGGGAGATTGTGGCCGCCGCCTCCAAGGACAACGAGGACCTCGACGCAGAGGCTGACAAGATCGCCTCCAAGGCAATCGAACTGTCCGCGAAGACCGGCGAGCGCGAGTATTCGTCCCTCGACTCCGCGCTCAAGAGCAGCCTCGACTCGCTTGAGCAGGCCATCGAGCGCAAGAAGCAGGGCGGCATCTCTGGCGTCACCAGCGGCTTCGTCAAACTGGACCAGATGACGGGCGGATTCCAACCCGGCCAACTCATCATTGTGGCCGCTCGACCCGGCATGGGGAAGACGGCGCTCGCATTGAACGTCTCAGTGGCCGCAGGACGCTCTCAGACGCCGTCAGGCTTCTTCTCTATGGAGATGTCTAGGGAAGAGCTTGCGATGCGAATCTGGGGCTCTGAGGCGCTCGTGCCGGTACACAAGCTGGACCACCACTCCGAGTCGCACTCTTGGGAGTCTGCGTTCGGAGGGCTAACCAACGCCCGCACGCTGCCGGTGTACCTCGACGACACCGCCGGACAGTCCATCACGACGCTCAGTAGACGCGCGCGCCAGATGAAGGCTGACCTCGACATCGGCATGCTGGTCGTCGACTACCTGCAACTCATGTCTGGGTCGGCCAACACCGCCAAATCCGGCAGAGAGCAGCAGATCTCCGAGATCTCTCGCGGGCTCAAGATGCTCGCAAAGGAACTCAAGATCCCCATCATCGCGCTGTCGCAGTTGAACCGGGGCCTTGAGTACCGTGACGACAAGCGACCCATGCTCGCTGACCTCAGAGAGTCTGGAGCAATCGAGCAGGATGCTGATATAATCATGTTCCTCTACCGGGAGTCCTACTACGACTCCGAGTCGACCGAAGAGAAGTCGACGGAACTGATTGTGGCCAAGCACCGCAACGGCGAGAACGGCACCGTCATGCTCGACTTCCACGCACCCGTGTCCCTGTTTACCAACGCCCCGTCAGACACCGTCGAGCGGGCCGCACCAGAGTTTGAAGGCGATGACAGTCCTGATTAGTGAAGAAGAACTACAAGACCTGCTGGGCTGCTCGCGCTCCACGGTCCTAGTGCGGGCAAAGAGCGTCACCGGAGAAGCTGACCTCCAGCGCAAGACCTACTTCGAGATGTCCGAAGAGGCGCTGGAGTTGATCCGCACCCACTCTGACGACCTCAAGGTTGTCGGCAACCGAGCCAGACGCTCCTGCTGGATCAGGACCGACGTGTGCGACGAGGACGAGCGCGTCATCCTCTGGGCCTACCTCGGCGTGAACGGCGTCCCTGAGTCCTTCCGCTGGAAGACTTGGAGGAAGAAGGGGCAGAGCGACCCTGAGATGCTGAGCGTCGAGTTCGGCTCGGCGAAGGAAGCTATCGCCAGCCTGATGGGCGAAGGCCCCATTCCGTTCAGGATGGTGCGAGCAGAGGCTAAGAGCGGTGGTGAGTGACCATGCCCCGCCTGTCTGAGAAGACAAACGACTCTAGGCTCTGGACGTCGTCGACATAGCCCATACGGTGCTCGTAGTCCGTCTCAGGGGAAGGGCTGCGGGTCTGGATGATCTCGCACCCGCCGACATCGCCCATCGCCCACCGCTGGCTGTGGTGACGGTGTCCAAGCAGGATGTACCTGTAGTCCGCGCCGCCCCACAGTCGAGGCTCCTCGGACGCCATGATCTTCGGCAGGTCCGTCGGCTTGCTGATGTGGCCGTGGTGGCCCATGAACAGGCACGAGCCCCACGAGTAGTACGTTCGGATGCCCCCGTCGTCGGGCAGGATGACCTCGACGTCGTCGCAACCCCTGAACCATGCGTCGACCACCATCGCCATCGCGTACCCAATGACGAAGTCGTGGTTGCCGCCCTCAAGGATGCAGACCACGTTGTCAGAGAACTTGCGGCACACCTCCACGGCGCTCACCGCGTAGGAGCGCGTCCACCGCATGATGTCGAAGACGCTGCCCTCTGGGTGCAACTGAGTGCCCCTCGTGGTCGACAGTTGGGCGTTGTCGACGGTGGCCATGTCGGAGCCAAGGGTGAGCAGGATGGTGTCCATCTTGCCGTGAGCGCGCTGGGCGAACTCAAGCGCACCTTGAATCCTGCCGAGGAGTTCCGACTCGTACTCGACCGGGTCGCCCTTCTCACCGATGTGGACGTCGCGGGTCGACAGTTGGATGAGGTGCTTCTCGCCGACCGGAGGCACGCGGAGGGCACCGTGGCGAATCTTCGGGTCCGCACCCAAACTGCGGCTCTCAAACTCGTCCGCGATGTCGAACGATTTGGCCAGAGACTGGGCGATGTTCCACACACGCGCAGACGTCACGTTGACCAGAGCACCGTCTGGACCGTTGCGAACGAGGTACGACGGCTTCTTGCGCCACGGGTCGAACAGGTGCGCGACGTTCGGCACCACGTTAGAAGCCTCTTGGCACCGGGCCGAGTTGACCGCTGCGCCCTCTGGCACCTCGTACATCCAGCTTTCGTGCTCTGGGCACCTCGCCCGGCGGTGCTGGCCCCTTTCCCCGCGCTTCGCAAGGGTGCGCTTGTTCACCCCAAGCAGTTGAGCCGCCGTCGCCAAAGGCAAGCAGCGGACTAATTCGCCCTCAATCTGGTACTTGTTGTCCATCAGACGCTCCTACAGTGGCAAAGTTATGCCTGTGTGGAACGTGTAGCGGACTACTCGGTGTCAGTCAAAGACTGATCTGGCGGCTGCACCGTCGCCTGCGCCTTGCTGCTCAGGACAGAGCCGCCGACCGTGATGACAATCGAGATGAGCATCGACAGGAAGACGACGAACGCGCCCTTGACGACCTCGGTCTTCGTTGTGCGCTCGATGAGGATGTCGACCTTGTCCTCAAGGCGATCCAGACGGGCGAGCAGGTGTGCTTCATCGCTCATCTTTCTTGTCCTCAATCTTGCTGTCGGCCACCTCTACGACGAGGGGTGCGACGTTTTCAATGAGCCAACGCCCGAAAGAGCGCAGCCGGTCCCGACGCTGGGGAGCTCGGGCCAGCCAACGCTGCTTCCGGTAGTGCCGGCGGAGACGCCGTATTACTCGGTTGTCGCGCATAGCGGGGATGGGAGCATTGGGACGGCGTTTGACGGGTTCACGGCGGCAACGAGGGAGAGCACCTTGTTGATGTCGGCAAAGAGGAGCGAGTCGAGGCACACGCTGCCGCCAGCCTCGGCACCGTCGAGCCCTGCCCGAACGTAGCCCCGAGCCTCGCCCTCCATCGGCCACTCAGACTCGCCTACGACTAGGAAGCCGCCTGCGGTCACTGTGACGGCCCCCGCACCCTGCACCGTGCCCTCGCAGCCGCTGCCCTCAGAGCACTCAATATAGGCCGGTGAGGAGAACGTAGAGGTGAGTTTGGCCTTCTCTCCGACGAAGTCGATGTGACCAAGCGTCCCGAGGCCGCCGCCGCACCCGCAGGCCACCGCGACGAAGGCCGCAGAGATGCACAGCAGGCTCGTGCTCAGGAACGTCTCCTTCCACTCCTTGAGGTTGCCCGCCAAGAGCGCAGAGCCCGTCGAGATGGCCAGCACGACCTCGGTCCACTGCTCAGGGACGAACCCGGCCAGCGTGGCAAGAGCGCCTGCGATTGCGGTTAGCGCGGCGATGATGTTGGAAATCGTGGTTTCTGCGTTCATCTCTACTCCGTTGCGACGCCCACTAGGCGATCCCACGCCCGCATGGCGTGACCAGATGTGGGTGCGAGAAGCTCTACCGCCACCGCACCAGAACTCTTTGAATGACCAGAGCCGGATGAGTTCCCGGCAATCGCAACGAACCCGTTGCCCTCAAGGTCGACGACGACCCCGGTGTGACCCGGCATCGGCTCGCCGTCACGGATGACCTGAGCGTGCCATTCGGGCTTGTTGGTCCTAGACCGCACAAACGCCCCGCCGATGGAGCCCATCATGCAGGCGGCGTCGCCTCTCGTGAGAGGGCTTGAGGACAGAATCCACAGTTGAGATGCCGAGCCGGTTCGGGGGAACTTCGGGCTCTTATCCTTGGCCACGTCGGAGCGCAGCCAAGAGGCAAGCACCCTGCACGCCGTGACGAACCGAGCGCACCACGGGTCGGCCTTGAGGTGGTCCCCGCCGCCCAGTTCGACGATGACGTCGACCCACGGCCCACGGTTCTGGCTCGCCTCTTGGATGCTCTGGGTGAGCAGCCAGATTGAAACCCAAGCCACGTCGCAGCCGAACTTGTGAGTCTCGACCGAACGGTAGTCCGCGCGCATCTTTGCCAGAGAGGCCCAGACGCCGTCGTACTGCTCGTCGAGAAGCTCCTCGCGCATCGTGGCCATCAGGCTCACGACCGCAAGCTCATCCTCGCTGTCGACCTCGGCCTCCTCGGCCATCATTAGTGTGGTGACGAAGCTATCCTCATCCACCGCACCTGCACCAAACCGAACGAACTGCCACATCCGCAGGACCCGCCTAGTCTGAGGCCCGTAGATCCCGTCGACGGTGATCGGGAAACCACACTCCGAGAAGTATTCTTGAAG
>Ga0098056_1000816_pt1 | contig 12766 bp, 12 predicted proteins | sample 17BtaG_FD_92583 | JGI IMG/M metagenome (GOLD analysis project Ga0098056, IMG submission 92583) | Marine viral communities from the Subarctic Pacific Ocean - 17B_ETSP_OMZ_AT15314_CsCl metaG | ecosystem: Environmental > Aquatic > Marine > Oceanic | place: Subarctic Pacific Ocean | collected...
AGGAATAGGCTTAGAAACGCTCTCCGTCTTAGTTCTGCGAGCGGTGTCTAAAGCGATAGCCACGGCTTGGTCTTTTTTACGCCCTTCTCCTCTCAACTTCTTAATATTAGAGGAAATTGTTTTTTTAGAGTTACCTGGCTTTAAAGGCATTAGGATGGGGTGTGTTGGTCTGCCGAGGTGGTACGCAATGCAGGGCTCGCGTTAGGGTTCCTCATAACATCTCCATGTTCTTTATTACTTAGAGTTTTGCCCATCTCCGCTTTCTTGGTTGCTTTACGAGCACTCTTCCAGGTTCCACGGGGTTTTGCGTTACCTGAACCGTTACCATTGGTTGTGCTGTTACCATTGGTTGTGCTGTTACCATTGGTTGTGCTGTTACCATTGGTTGTGCTGTTACCATTGGTTGACCTGTTACCATTGGTTGACCTGTTACCATTGCTTGAGCCATTGGTGCTATTGTTACTACTTGAGCCTGGTTCGAATGCTTCGTTCTTTGCCTTCTTTTCTTTTTTGGTGAGAATACTCGCATCTTTCTTCTTAGCCATCTTCTTGAAAGTTTTGGCTAGAGCCTTAGCGCGACCTGTGCAACCTTTCTTGGTGATAGGAGTACACTTACCTTCTGTACCACGACGCTTAATATCTTTTTCTGCGCCTTGAATCCAGTTATCATCTTTTTTCTCACCTTTTTGATTATCATAAACTTGTTCGTTATCTGGGTTCTCTGTATTAGCTCGTTGAGATTGATACCCTCCCATACTTCCAACTTTAGTGGTTGTGTTTTGTTTTACTGGAAGTACGTCGTCATCCTTAAGAAGCTTAGCTGTGCCTACTTTTTTAGCTTTGGCTCTTTTTGATGCTTCTTTAGCTGCGGCTTTGGTGCCTCCTTTAATACCTTTCTTCGGGTATCCCTTCAACTTGTTCTCTTTTAGTATTACATTACCCGCAAATAGCGCGTCTGAAACTAATGGATATGCTTTTGGTGCGGGCGGAGTGACCATCCGGGATTCTGTCAGTGTTCCAACTTTCTTCATAACTTTATATACTCAGGACGAAATAAGAACTATATAATTATGTAAACTTAAATTATGCCAGCAATCCCATCCCCCTCTCCCGCAGGTCAATCTGCCGCAAGCCTCCCTGCCAACCAGGCTGGTGGAGGACAAGGGTACATCCCAAGTGGTTCATGTTCAGGTACCGCGTTCACCCACACCCAAGACCTCACTATCTTTTACGAGGTTATTACGGTTAACAGACCTTCTTCCACATTTCCTCCAGGTTGTACCTCAGTAAGCGCACTTTCCCTCACAGTATTTGGAGGAGGGGCTAACACGCTGAATCAGTTTTCTACAAGCGCTGTAGGGGGGTCGAGCTCAAGTGGGTGTAGTTTGGCTGCTAATGCAATGCAAGCGCATACAATGGTTGTATCCTCGACACTGGGCGGCGTTAATGGCTCAATGGGCTCAAACGGTACAATTTATACTCTCTCTGGGGGTTACAGCAGACGTTGGTCCCAAATTGGGGACGTTGCGGACCAGGACTTCCGTTGGTACACTCACGCTTTATTCCCGATTGCCGGTCTCCCTGGTGGCTGGGCTCATAACAAGACCATGTCTGACTCGGTCGCTCGGAGTATAGTAAGGCAGCTGTGTAATGGAGGTATGGAATATTCGATGCAAGGAGTAGCGCCACCTTCTATCACTACAGCTTGGCCGCTGATGGAATTTGGTCTTATAGACTTGTAGTTTAGATAACCACATATAAAAAACCCAGTAAGCTTTCACTTACTGGGTTTAGTCTTTTTAACTGGGACCAACCATTAAATATCTAACCGAATAGCATGACAGACTGAGCGTCTTTAGCTTTCGGAGCACTCACTCTGAGAATTCCGTTACTACAAGAAACTTTTGTCTTTTTAACGTCATATTGCTCATCAACTTTAATAGTGAAGTCGATTGGTCGCCGAGAAATACCTCGGTGCAATACAACTTCATTGTCGACGAAGTCTTCATCTGGTTGGGCTTTAATCGTGAAGGAGTTCTTACCTCCGATGACCTTAACAGAGTCTTCCTTATATCCCGCAATAGCAAACTCAAAATTAAGAGTGTTCATATCGCTGTCAAGCCAGCAGTTGCTGACTGGGTATTTCGGCAATCTACAAGTGTCTTTTACTTGTTGTGGTTGAGGTTCATCAAACCCCCATTGTATCTCATTAAAGAGCTTATCAAAATGTGTAAAGTAATGATTCATAATTTTTATACCTCCTTTCGGACGGTTATAGAAGACTAATTAATTTTTTTGTTACGTCCTCTGTTTTATGGAGGGTTTTATCCACCCCATCGATTTCGACAATCAGGGAAAATCCTGACTTGCCAAGTGTACTTTTATATAGTACTGTGCATTGACGCATTAAGTTTTGGTATCGAGCTTGTCCTTTTTTAAGCTTCTCCTTAATTATAGTTTTGTACGGAGACATTTGAAGGTAAACTTTCTGGGAGTCAACTAAGTAAACGCTCTGACCCTCCACGAAATTATTCAGGTTGCCGTGCCGTACTTTAGTGGAATCTATCCCTTTTATACTAGATAAAAGGAGACAGGTAATTAAAATTAGTTTATGAAACATTTTAGAGAAAATAGAAAAATGGGGTTAATAGGAGAAAATTATTTTCCTCCTGTAAACGACTCTCATATGTCTAGACAAAGACATAATGCATTGCAGAACTGTTTAGGCGCTATAATAGAGAACAAACCCTCGGTTATTTATATATGTCCTACTAGGGGGGTTAATATCAATATCCTCCCTTTGCTGATGATAAACAAATTCAAGTTTGTATTAGTGATACCAAGCAAGAAATTTTTTACACTCCTCACAAAAGACGAAAAACGAATTTTAGATGCTGCTAGCTCTCTCGCAGAAAAAATAATAATTTTGGACGAAAGCGTGGCAAATCCCTTAGATTGGAGAAAGCATTGGGTTGAAGGAACACGTAAAGTTATTAATAACTCTGATTGGGTTATGTTGGTTCATAACAGATACGAAGGAAACGAAGCCTTTGAGGACCTCTGCTTAGAGTTCGAAGGAGACCCTACTCCGATTTTGGAAGTTGGCTGGGGTCAGGAAGACTAACCTCTAATAATTCTTTTCCATACTTTTTATGGAAAGCTAAACGGCTTTTATTCCATTCATCGCTCAGAACACCTTCGCCATGGGATTCATGCAGAACCATAATAGGGACGACGTAGTTTTTACGGTTTTGTCTATTCGCTTGAATGGTGTAGTACAGGTCGTAGAAATCCCAGTCGGATTCAAATTCTTCGGGCTTCGCAGTCTTAATATTGTTTAAAGTAGCACCTGTAGTGATAAGCATCAAACCATCAAGAACCTCTGCCTCTCCATACCCACCATAATAGGTAGGAAAACACTCTTCCAGGCTTTCGCCGTGCCATACGCACCCGCGCAAGAAGCTTTCTGGGTGAGGGTATTCTCGCCCAAGACCGTGCCACCAACAACATGTTTTGTTTAGTTTTTGAGGACCAGCAGTACCCAGGAACCCTATGTCTTTATTTAAATTTTTATCAACAACTTCATTGAACATTTCAGGAGTATTTAAAATTTGTATATCATCATGGCACAAAATTACTTTATCTTTTGCTATAATGTTATTATCTTTAAATGCTTTTGTATAAGCAGCAAAGATAGAACTTTCGTTTACTAAGTACTTAACGGTCCACCCGGCTTTTTCTAAAAAAGTTTTAATTGGACGTTCTTTCTCTTCTCGAGTAGGTATAAAGGCTAGTTTTCGCATGTCTATATAATAGTATATCCACCATGAATCCTGATGAAATAAAAGAAGAATTTTTGAAGTGTAAGGAAGACCCTGTCTACTTTATGCGGAATTACATTAAAATTATTCACCCTATTCGGGGGAGTGTTAATTTCGATTTATACAGATTTCAGGAGCGGATTATTAAAAATTTCACGGAAAACAGATTTAATTTAATGCGTAAGTTCCGTCAGGCTGGAGCAACCACAATTAGCGCCGCTTATGCTTTATGGTATATCACTTTTAACAATGACAAGAATGTAATGGTGGTATCTATTGGTGACCGGGAATCCCGGGATTTTTTAGATAGAGCTGTTCACATGTACGATGATTTGCCTGAATGGCTTCGTGCGCCAGAATTAGAACGAAACAAACACGTTCTCAAACTCTCTACGGGAAGCAAGATAAAATCCCAACCTGCTGGTGCGGGTCGGGGAGAGTCTGTATCCCTACTCATTGTAGATGAGGCTGCGTTTATCGATAACATGAGAGAGTTTTGGATGGCTATCTACCCAACAATTTCTACGGGTGGTTCTGCATGTATCCTTTCTACAGTTAACGGAATGGCTAATTTGTATTACGAATTGTATCGTGATGCCGAGTTAGAGAAAAATAATTTTAATGTGATTGATATTCACTGGAGAGAGCATCCTGAATACACAGATAAGTGGGCTGAGCAGACACGAAGTAACGTAGGCGAACGGGCATGGCTCCAAGAATATGAGGGGGAGTTCCTAGGAACCGGTGAAACTTTCATCGACGGGGGAACTTTAGAGCAGGTTAAAGTGAGCACCAATGACACCTACGTGAAAAAACATTATAATATGATGAGGGTATTTGAAGACCCTGAACCTTATCATACGTATCTGATATCTGCAGATACATCTTTCGGTCGTGACCGGGATTACTCAGCTTTTCATATTATTAATTTATACAACGGGACACAAGTAGCAGAATTTTATAGTAATCGATGTGGATTAAATGAGTTTGCTAAAATTATGGCACAAGAGGGCTTACGTTACAATACAGCTTATATCTGCCCTGAAAGGAATGGGTTGGGGCTTGCTCTTATTGAGCAGTTATTTGAAGTGCATGAGTATGAAAATATGTGGACTGATGAAAAAGGACAGATGGGATATCTCGTAAACAATAAAAATAGAGATATTATGCTCAACACTTTACAAGAAAAATTAAAAACTTCTAAAATAAAAATCAATTCAGAGAGAACATTTAAGGAGTTAACTACTTTTATAATAAGTAAATCAGGAAAAATTCAAGCAGAAGATGGTTTTGCAGATGACCTGGTGATGAGTTTAGCTATTGGTACTACCATAATGGAAGATATTGTTAGCAAAAGCCCTATCCCAATTGTAAAAGGAGACCTTCTGCAACCTTCCCATAAAGAAAGTTCAACTGCAGGGTTCTCCCGGGGTACATACAATAAGGAGTTTGAGGATTACCGAAAATGGATTTAAACGATAAAAACGAAAATCTCGAAGAAAACGAGCAACTAGATGAAAATGCGGGTTATACTGCATTTCCAGGGACACGGGGGTACAACCAACAAGCCCCACTATCAGGAGCGTTTGCAGCGTTCTTTAAGTCCTTCTTTACAACTAAAAAGAAGCGTGGTAGACCCGCTGCGAATACGAAAGACCCATACCGTGGAGATGTAGTAAAAAACGCAGATGGGGAGCCTGATACCTCTGTAGGTATTGGTGTTTCTAAAGGAGGCATTAAATTACCTCAGATTGAATATGAGCGCCGTCGCCGTTACCAAGACTACGAGAGTATGGATGAGTATCCTGAAATAGGAGCTTCGTTGGATATTTATGCCGATGATGCTACGCAAAGCTATATTGACGGGGATATGATTCAGGTCGACACTGAAATCCCAGAAATTGCAGATGCAGTGGAGAGCTTTGTTCATGAAACTAACTTAGATATGTTTATGTGGGATATTATCCGCAACATGTGTAAGTACGGGGATTGCTTTGTAGAAAACATTGTAGATTTAAATAATCCAGACGCGGGAATCCAACGTCTTAAAGTTTTGAACCCGGTATTCTTATTCCGTCGTGAAGATAGATTTGGATATTTAAAAGGGTTTGTTCAGGAAGTACCTGAATCAACATCTCAAGCCTATAACCAAGGAATGAGCCATATTAAAAAGAAAAGTATTATCGAATTAGACCGTCATCAATTAGTACAATTTAGATTACATAATTCTGATTCTAACTATTACCCATACGGTAAATCTATTTTGGCTCCCGGCGTGCGTGCGTGGAAATCTTTACGTATGATGGAAGACGCCATGTTAATCTACCGTTTACATCGTGCTCCTGAAAGACGAATCTTCTATATTGAGACAGGTAATCTACCACAAACCAAAGTGGAGATGTTTATGGAACGTATCAAAGCTAAGTTTAAGAAAGAAAAATTCTTTAATACCGAGACAGGTAACGCAGACGAGCAGTATAACCCACTATCCGGAGAAGAGGATTTCTTCGTACCTATTAAAAACGGACAAGGAACAAAAATCGATACACTACCAGGCGCTCAAAACCTGGGAGAAATTGATGATGTTCGGTATTTCCGTGATAAGGTATTAGCTTCTATGAAAGTACCTAAGGATTTTGTTATTGAGGCAGATAAGACGCCCGAACGCAAAGCTAATCTATCTCAATTAGATGCTAAGTTCGCAAAAGCTGTTATGCGAGTGCAACGGGATGCGGAAGTTGGGCTTAACACTTTAATTAGGCGTCATCTAGAACTACGTAAGTTTCCCCCTCAAGCAGTAAAAACCCTTCGTGTAAAGCTAGCCCCTCCGTCAGATATCGCAGAAAAGCGTAAGTTGGAGTTGGCAGAACAACAAACTCGAGTTGTCCAAGCTATTAAAGGGTTGGAAATGTTCTCTAAAGATTACATCTTCAAGAATTTCTATAATTTTAATGATAGAGAGATTGAGGAGGTCAACCAGCAACGTGAAAACGAAGCTCAACAACAACAAGAGGAGCAGGAAGCGCTTGGGCAGCCAGCACCAGGCGGAGCGCCAGCACCAGGAGGAGCACCTTCACCAGGCGGAGCGCCAGCACCAGGAGGAGCACCTTCACCAGGAGGAGCACCTCCTAAAGGACCCGACCAAGGAGGCGGTCCAGGTGGTCTAGGAGGAAAACCAAAGGAGACTCCTCGATAATTATCAAAAAGAGCTTGGTTAAGGACTCTATATAAAAACAGAACCAATTTAGTACAATGAATTTAAAAAACCTTTTCAATAATCGTAACAAAAATTTCGCTCGTTTAAACGAGGCAGGTGATTACTTAGGTCGTCGCTTAAGAGAAAATTTAGTTATCTATGATATAGACGACTCAAATAGTCGGGTTACTTATGTAACTGAGTCTAATCACCTCGTCTCTTGTTTTTACCAAGACACAAAAGGTAAGCTTACCTTAGAGAATTTTAATATTGCAGGTCTAGACGAAATAATGTCTGACGAAGCAGTTGACCAACAAGTACAAGGAAATGTTCATAAATTTGTGGCGAACCTTGTGACCGACCGTTATGATAAGGCAGATATTTCTTTCGACGCAATCGTAGAAAGTTTCACCATGAGAGCGAAAATTGAAGAGTCACGTAAGAAGCTACAGAAAAAAATGGCGCGCTTTGGGGAAACTTACAATATTAAGGAAACTAAATCATATAACAAGTTCAAAGAAATTACTCCTATGTTAGAGAAATTTTTAGCAGAGAACTTAGAGGAATTGAAGTCTAATAAAAAGCTTATTGAAGGTCTTCGTTTGTCTAAGGTTGTGGGTGATACTTATGACCTTCCGCGTCTCATGGTAGAAAACTTACCAGACGAATTTATTGTAGTTCCTAATAACACACAAAAGACGTTGTACGAAATGGTGTGTGAAAAAGAGTTGGTACGTAAAGAGTTAATGGAAGCTAAAGAATCGTTCTCACGTATGTGGGCACGCAACGGACAAATCTCGCAACTAGCCTCTCACATTTATTCAAATGACTCAAACATTAAGTCTGCCCTCGAAGAAGCGGTAGCAGAAGTCCCTTATATCGCTCTCTCCAATAAAATTGATTTATCTACAGTAATGGAATCAGTTTTCCAGGTCACTAACCCAGGAACTATTTCACAAAAAGATATTCGCGAGTTTGTAGGCAAACTCTACGAGTTTAAGAAGCCTTTAAAAACGAAAGTTATTACCGCGTTAAATGAGAAGTATGGAGTAAACGTACAAAGCCTACGTTTTGTCCCTTCTTTCAAAGGATTGGCTGAAGTTCAATCAGAAATATTCTCAATGCTAAGTGAGGCTGCTGGTGAAGGCATCCTCTCAGATGTTCTTAAGGAATTCTCAGTATGCATGTCGCGTAAAGGAGGTGTTCAGGTGTTGGATATTTCTAATATGCTTTCTAACTTAATGAAAGAAGCCAAGTTCTCAGTAGTTGATATTGATGAAGACTTCGAAATGAAGAAACTATCTGACTATCTAAAAAATAACATCGAAGAAAACCAATATTACGGAGATGATGATAAACTATCTAACGACCCAGGTGAAGGAAAAGAATTTAAAAAAGGTTCTAAGTCTAAAACTAAAAAGGGCGCTAAGGATTTTGAAACTAAAGATGGCAAATCTAACTTCGGAGGCAACAAAGGTGATATTAAATCAGCAGACCGTGAAGAAGATGACGATAGCGACCTAGAGGCTGACGAGAAGGGCGATGTTGATTACAACGATAATGACCTTCCAAAAAACAACAAGGAAAAGAAGGGCAAGAAACTTTCCAAGAAGCAAAAAAAAATGGATAAGGACGACGATGGAGACATCGACGCCAAAGACCTAAAGAAGCTTCGTAAAGAAGGGGTTGCAGAGGCAGAGAAAGAAGTCGAGGACGACGGTGAGACAGAGAAAGAAGCCACTCGTCAAAAAGAAGACGTAGCCGCTTTTACCGATGCCTTTAATAAAATAAGTGACATGGCTAAAAACATGAAGCTTGATTTAGAGCCAGAAGAGGATGAAGATATGGAGGCTACTGGCAATGCAGCCGAGGAGGACGCAGAAGTAGAACAAGGCGCGGAGACCGAACCAGAACCTACTCAGTAAAATAACCTTGTTTAGTCCAATTAATAATATTGGATGTAAATAAAGAACGCATTATAAGGAGCTCCGATATTAAGTTATCGAGCTCCTGTATTGTTTGTACTTCAATTTTCTTTTGAGTCCGCATTTCTTTGATTTGAGCTTCAATCATAGTAAGGCGTTCCTTTGCATCGGGGGTAAAATCATTTAGATTTTTTTCTTCAGTTGTTTTATTTTTCATTTTTTAAGTTTAAGTCCTAGGGATTCATAAGATTTTATTCTTTCTTTGGCGTGTTTTTCTAAATATGGCGCACGGTCAAAGAAATCATAGATGAATACTTGATTTTTAGATTTATGTATGCGTAGCGCTCGTCCAAGCGCTTGTAAAGTAGCAATTTCCGATTTTAATCCCCGCGCATTAATTAAATGCGTGATTTCAGGGATGTCAATACCAGTTTGCATGATGGTTGTGCCTATCAAAACGGAGACTTTGTCATCTTTAAAAGCATCGATGGTCTTTTTTCGAGTAGAAAGGTCATCTTTTCCTTCCAATTTAAAGGAGTTAGGGATTCTTTGATGTAAAATCTCTGCATGTTTTAGGTCTTTAACTATTATAAGCGTTCGAGACTGTTTTTGTTGTATTTTTTTGGCTAATTCTACAATCATATCGTTCCGAACATCATTTTCGGTAACGAATTTCTCATAAACTTCTCTATACGAAAGCTCAGTGTCCTCTACCGTACCCGTATCGGTCATAGGAATTATCTGAATGACCGGTTCTGTTAAAAATCCATCTTCGATTAAGCCCTTCGCGTCGACTTCTTCTAATACTTTACCCAAACCAGAGATAAGATTAAGTTTACTCATAGGGTCTTTAGGGACAGTGGCTGTCATTCCGATTCTGTAAGCTGCTTTAGGGAAAGACTTTATAACTTTTGTAGCCACTTTACCTTTAGCGAACTCATGTACCTCATCAAATATAATGAAGTCCGACGTTTTTAGGTGGGTGTCCATAACTTTGTCTATAGATTGGACCGTGCATAAGGTCATAGGTTTAATAATTACACCGTCTCCGAAGGCTAAACCGACATCGATTCCCCATTCCTGCAGTTCATCGTATGTTTGTTTTAGGAGCTGTTTCTTGGTAAAGAAGACTAAACCGGTTTTACCTTCCAAAGCCTTGAGTATACCGCCCAAAATTAAGGTTTTGCCCGAGCCCGTAGGGGCTTTAATAATACACCCCTTATATTCAAGAGCTTTACGTATCATAGATTCTTGGTATTCACGGAAGGTTATGCCTGGTAAGGAGATATCGTCAGAGTGACTGCTTGCCCGTAAATCTTCTATTTTGTAGTCCAGCCCTAAATACATGAGGTCTTCAACAATATAAGGTGTTAGACCACTACCAAATTTACCTGTTTTAGCAGAGAAGAAGGCTTTTTCCCCATTCCAACCACGATTTTTGTATGCAGCAGAATAGTTGTACCCCGGGACTTTAGCACTATATTTCTTCGCTAAAGTTTTTAATAATTTTTTGTTATCTGTTTTTAAAATAGATGAATTATTATTAACAATAATTGTAATCATAATACTATTATAGTATTAAAGTTTTTATAACTTCTAAAATTATGACTAAACCCAATAAAGAAAAATCATTGATTGACCTCGCAAAAGAGCACATGGAAAAGACTGGCGCAGACCCGACACAAGGAGTAAGTGTGCCTGATGCTCCTGCTACTTCATCCAAGGAACCGGTTGAAATCCCTTCTGAGGACCTAAAGTTTCGTGCTCCCGAGGCACCTAAGGAGCCTGTTATTAGAGATTCGTTTGAAGGTACAGTCGAAAACGCAGTGGAGGACCTACTTAAAAATATTACAGGAGGTTCAGAGTGGATAAACCTTACTTTACCTTCCCGAGGAAAATCATACCGTGACCATGACGGACAGGTCATGATTAAATCATTTACATACCGTGAAGAGAAAAAACTAAGAAGTATTAATAAAGTAAAACAGGCTAACAATGTTATTGAGTCTTTGTTTAACGATTGCGTTAAAGGGTTAGAGTATGATGCAATGACCTTAGAGGATAAAAATTATATTTTGTTTAAATTAAGAGAAATCTCATACGGAGATAAATATGTTATTGCGGCGCCATGTGTAGATTGTGGAACAGAAAATACGCTAAATCTTCTTATTAGCGAAATCCCCGTAACATACGCGGACGACAATTTCGCAGAACCTTTGGAGATAACGCTTCCGGACAGCAAACAACCGGTTAAGTTTGTTAAACCACGCTGTTCCAACGAAGAATATATGGCAGATATGGTAACTCTAACTGAAAATTTGTGGAGATTTGCTCTGTCCGTGGGAACGCAATCAGATAGAAATATTTTGAGACAGTTTTTTGAAAAAACTACGGTAAGAGATATAGCATTTTTCCGTGAACATTTAGCGAAAAGCCATTACGGTTTCATTGAGAAAGTATCTTTTGACTGTGCGGAGTGTGGTGAGAACACAGAAACACTAGTTCCCTTTACAGAATCTTTTTTCTCAGTGAGCTAGCTGTTCGGGGCGGTAGCCTAGCCCAAGAAGTATACACCCTTATCAAACACGGAAACTTTTCTTACCATGACATGTATTTAATGAATGGAGAAGAGAGGGAGGAGTTCATGAAATTGTTAATAGAGGAAAACAACCGAGAGAAAGAAGCAATTGAAGGTGCCAACTCCTCTAAATAACTAAGACATGACAACTTTCAACGATATTACCGTAATTAATCGGGGAAATCGCCCCTCACCAATCAGCCCATGTAAATTAGATTTTATATGGATTAAGGATGGAAGTTATCAAAACCCTTTCCAGGTGTGTTCGGTACACGTTTTCCCTAACACCCAGTTCGGGTCGCCTAACCCTTACGTAAACTTAACGGCGGGAGACGCTAATTATGGTTTAGTAAGTTCGACGGCTACGAATTATATTTTCCATAACTACAAACGTACTGGTGGTACTGGTGCAAGAATAGGGTTTGATGCTAATATGAGCGCGATGGCAGCTGAAGGTACCTACACAGGCGGTAACTCAGCGAGCGCTATTTATAAAACCAGTACAGGAAACTTTTCTGTTATATTACAGCCAGGTGCTGAATACTTCCCTATGGGGGCTGATGCAACTAATTGGCTACCCGTGTCCGCAAATAGTGCGTCCGCTACGGGAGACTATTTAGATATATGGACATTAGTGGACGTTGAAGGTTCTCGAGCCCAAATATATGTAAACTCCTTTAAATTAAACTCCGCATCTGTGATGGCTATAACGGAACCTCTAATGGTTTCTCCTACTAACAAACTTATTCAGCGATATGTTGAGGTGGGAAGCAAAGAGAAACTTCGAGTTAAAACCGAGTTGGTGGTGGACAGCAAACCTATTTCAGAAAGTTTGAGAAATTTATTAGAAACGGGTTCTCTATTATCCGACCCACAAATGCGAATCGTTAAGTTGAACGAGAGTCCTGAATTAACTAGCCGGGTAATGATTCAAGATTTTTCAGATACTGCAGGCTCCATTCAATTAGATTCTCACAATATGATAAGCTATCTTTGGGACACTCAGAGTATCGTTCCTAAGTACACTGATGACAGTTTAGGAAGTTCTAGAGGTGTGTACGAAATCACTGTAAAGTATAAAATTTTAACAGAGACTTTCTACAGCCCTAAATTTAAGCTAATAGTGAGGTAGCGTCTAGCTCCCAGTCGGCTCTGAAGATATTAGCGTACACGTACCTCTCAAACTTATCGCGGTCAGAAGCTACCCAAAAATCATTCCAATCCTTATATTCCTTTGGCGGTGTTA
>Ga0098056_1000834_pt1 | contig 12599 bp, 20 predicted proteins | sample 17BtaG_FD_92583 | JGI IMG/M metagenome (GOLD analysis project Ga0098056, IMG submission 92583) | Marine viral communities from the Subarctic Pacific Ocean - 17B_ETSP_OMZ_AT15314_CsCl metaG | ecosystem: Environmental > Aquatic > Marine > Oceanic | place: Subarctic Pacific Ocean | collected...
CAGGCGCAGGAAGAGGTTCTGCTGCCGGTTCTTTGGTCGCTTATGCCTTGGGTATCACTCAAGTTGACCCGATCCGTTACGGACTTCAATTTGAGCGTTTTTTGACAAAAGGTGGATCTGGATATCCTGATATCGATTATGATGTTTCCGACCCAATGGTCCTGAAGGAGCACCTTATCAAAGAGTGGGGCGATGATGTTGTGGTACCAATCACGAACTGGAATACGTTGCAGTTAAGATCTTTGATCAAAGATATTTCAAAGTTTTACGGTATTGAATTCACTGAAGTGAATGCTGTAACTAACAAGATGGTCTTCGAGGCAACTCCGCTTGCTAAGAAAGCGCACGGAATCACAGCAGGTGTTTACAATCCTACCTTTGACGAGTTGATGCAGTATTCCGATTCCTTGCAGCAGTTCTTGAGGAAATATCCAGAGGTAGAAACACACGTTAATACGCTCTACGGACAAACACGGTCTGCATCTCGACACGCAGGTGGGGTTGTTGTGGGTGAAAACTTGGATAAGTGGATGCCACTGATCAACTCAGGAGGCGTACGTCAGACACCCTGGTCAGAAGGTATGAACGTCCGGCACTTAGAACCGATGGGGTTTATCAAGTTTGATATTTTGGGACTTGCTTCGCTTCGCATGATGGAGGATGCAATTCGCCACATACTGGTAAGGCATGAGGGATTTAAGGATCCTACGTTTGATGATATTAGAAACTTTTACGAAGAAAGGTTACATCCAGAGAAGATTGATCTTGACGATAGGGAGGTCTGGGAAAATGTATTTCATGAAGGCAAGTGGGCAGGTATCTTCCAGTTCACCGAAGGCGGCGCACAGTCATTCTGCAAGAATGCTAGACCGAATAATATTACAGACCTTGCTGCCATTACTTCTATATATCGTCCTGGTCCGTTGTCTGCAGGCGTTGACAAGATGTATGTCGGCGCCAAGGAAAACCCCGAAGATGTAGAGTACCTCAATGAACGAGTCAAGGAGGTTACAGAAGAGACTTATGGTTTTCTTATTTTTCAAGAACAGATTGCAATGCTCGCCCACAAACTAGGCAAGGATCTCTCTCTAGATGACGGTAACAAACTACGTAAACTACTGACAAAGAAGGGTACTGGATCAGCAGCAACAGAGAAGGACAAGATCTACGATAAGTTTCGTAGAGGGTGTATAGAAAAGGGGATGAAGCAACATGAGGCAAAAGAACTTTGGGAAAAGTTTGAATATTTTTCTGGATATGGTTTCAACAAATCTCACGCTGTCTCCTATTGCGTTCTTTCTTACCAGTGTGCTTATTTGCTTAACTATTATCCTGAATGTTGGTTGGCAGCATTCCTGGACAAAGAACCAGACAAGAGAAAAGAACGAGCAATCAATGTCGCGAAGTCGTATGGGTACAAAATCGAACCGTTGAATGTTAATACGTCTGGCGTAAGGTGGGAGATTAGCGAAGATGGAAAAACTCTCATACAACCTCTATCGTCCATCAAGGGACTTGGATCTACTGCCATAGCGCAAATAATCAACAACCGACCATTCAAGACGATAGAGGAATTCCTCTTTAATGAGAACGTTGTCTACTCTAAACTGAACAAGAAAGCGGTTGACGCACTCACTAGGGCACAGGCACTCAACTGCTTGATGGATGAGAGGTTTACTGGATTGGAACATTTTTGGACCGCTGTCGCCATACAGAGACCCAGAAAGGAGAAGAATCTGAATGAGAATATAGAGTTGTACAAGGACTTAGGGGACTTCTCTGAAGAGGAGAAGTTGCAACATCTCGTTACACTTACAGGCATCTTTCCGGTGAGCGCGGTGGTTAGTGAGCAACTACAGTCACTATTTGAAGAGAAGATGATACCTCCTATTTCCGAATTCGATCCTGAGTTGGGCGTTTGTTGGTTTATTCCAAGAGAAGTCTTGCAAAAGAAGACAAGAAATGGTAAGGTATTTTACGTAGTTAAGGTTGTTGATTCAAACTCAGAAGAGAATACAATCAAGTGCTGGGGAGTAGACCCAGCGAAAGACAAGGTTTATATTAACAGACCTTACATGTCTAGACTTCAGTGGGATCCTCAGTGGGGATTCAGTACAAGGTCAGTCAGAAGAAACTTTAAGATTTTAGCATAGGAGGCATTATGACAGAGAAGAAGAGAACTATATTTTGTGACATTGACGGCACTATATTCAAGTATCGTAAATTTGAAACGCTGAAAACCACAAAACCAGAGTTGACACCAGGTGCCCTGGAGAAACTCAAACGGTGGAAGAGGGATGGGTGCATGATCGTTTTCACTACCGCTCGACCTGAAGAGTTTAGGGATCACACCGTCAAGGAACTTCTCATTATGGGTGTGCCATGGGACAAGTTAGTGATGGGTATCGAGCGAGGACCAAGATATCTTATCAATGATATGGACCCTGCAAAACCAGGACTAAGAGCAATCGCTTATAGTATTGAGCGAGACAAAGGACTAAAAAAGATAGTCGTGGGAGCGACAGAGGAGATAAACAGGAGATGAATATGGAAGTAAAAACTTTTAGAACAAGACCAGGTGCAAAGTTACCAACAAGGGCATACCAAGGGGATGCTGGATTGGACATATACTTCAATCCTATGGAAGGCGCAGCGGTGCGAATCAAACCTGGCCAGAGTGTGTTGCTTGAGACGGGAGTCAAAATTGAGGTACCGTCAGGATGTATGTTTCAGATCATGAACAAGTCCGGCATTGCATCCAAGACACAATTGATTACTGGTGCCTGTGTCGTTGATGAGGGGTACGACGGAGAAATCTTCGTAAACCTGCAGAACATAGGCAAGGATATTCAGTTTATCGATCCTGGTCAAAAAATCGCCCAGGGAGTTTTTGTGAGAATTGAAAAACCAAATCTTGTAGAGATTGAAGAAGATAACATTTATGGCAAGAAGACCGACCGTGGAGGCGGAGGGTTAGGGTCTACAGGTCTAACATGAGTGCGAAAAGGAAACTTAAAAGAGTAAAGCAAAAGCAAGCGAAAAAGGATGTTCACGTCGCACTCGGTTTGTTTGATAAATTGCCGTCACATTGCTTGACTTGTCACGAACCTTATGATAAAATGAACAAAGAGCAGGTAATGTCCTGGCGAGTTGTGGTCAGAGAAGAAGAAGAGAAAGTAAATCTCTACTGTCCAAACTGCTGGAACAAAGCAACAAGTCTCATCAAGGAGATGGAAAGGGAAGTAAATGAAAAGACAGACACATAGTTTTGATGACGTACTGTTGGTGCCACAATATAGCGATATTGAGTCGCGCTCAGAAATCGACCTGACTAGACAACTGGGATCAAAGAAATACTCGATTCCTATCATAACAAGTCCAATGGATACAGTTACGGGACTGGAGATGGCATCCACGTTTGGAGAGTTGGGCGGACTCGCAGTTACTCACAGGTATTGCGATGTTGTAGAACAGTCCAAGATGACACCAGCACAATCAGCAGCAGCAGTTGGTGTCACTGGGGATTTCATGGAAAGAATTGATTTTCTTAACAAAGACGCGGGAATCATTACTTTTTGTCTTGACGTTGCACATGGTCACCACGTTTTGGTTGAGAGGGCACTGAAGTCAATTAGGGACAAGTATGGGTCAGGACTAAACATCATTGCGGGTAACGTTGCAACACCAAAAGCATACCTAGCGCTCTCTGAGTGGGGTGCCGACGCAGTCCGAATTGGAATAGGAGGGGGATCCATCTGCTCCACAAGGGTGCAGACAGGTCACGGAGTTCCAACTTTTGAGTCGGTCTTGACTTGCAGTTATGAGGACGGTGCGACGATCATTGCGGATGGGGGAATCAAGACTGCAGGGGATGTCGTCAAAGCACTATCTGCTGGAGCAGACTTTGTTATGCTTGGGTCGATGCTGGCAGGCACTGATCAGAGTCCTGGGCAGTTATTCCAAAGCAATGACGGCAAGAGGTACAAAGTATACAGAGGAATGGCATCAGTCGAAGCACAGACCGATTGGCGCGGCGAAGCGAGATCACTTGAGGGTATATCCACGACAATACCTCACAAGGGGTGTGTTAAGGATGTGGTAGGAAACTTGCTCCAAAACGTTAGGTCTGGATTATCATATTCAGGTGCAAGGAACATAACTCAGTTACAAGCAAAGGCGGAGTTCATTGTTCAGTCGTCTGCATCACAGATAGAGAGCAGCACACACATCATGAGGACAAAATGAACTATTATCGATACGGAAAGGAAGAAAAAAAGATAATATTTGCTGACACGGATGGACGTCATGCAGAATTGAGATTGAAGTTAAGGCGAGATGGAATCAGCCAGGTTGATTTCTTTAAGTCGATGGTTACAGGTTACATAACTAATGACCCAAACATATTAATGTATATTACTAAGGTAAAACAGGAGAAAGGTAAAATTGGAAAAAGAAAGATCGCTAAACAAAATGAAGACATCGAACAAGGAAATCAGACCCTTCAGGATCTTGGGATCACCGAAAGGGATATTGACTTTGTCTTTGATTTGATTGAAAGCGGAGACGATGATTTATAATGAGTACACTACCAGAGTGCGCACAGAAGTGCGAAAGTAAAGATGTTTCTTGTCCAAACAAAGACTGCAGGATGTGGATAGACTACGAGCAAGAAAAGAACTGTTGCCTGATTTCTATTAAAGAAAAGCAGATCAAAAGTGCTGGAAAGTCTCTAACTTTACATGAGACAGGAGAGCGCTTGGGGATCAATTACCTCAAGGTAAGACAGATAGAAATGGCAGCACTGAGGAAACTATCAAATAAAATAAAAGTTCAAGATCTTTTTGAAGAGATTAAAGACTAATTTAATATAACTTTTGGGAAAAAATAATCCTATTTATTACTGTTAACACAAAACCCATTTTGTTAAAAGGAGAATGACATGTCAGATAACAAAAAGAAAGCACTCTTAAATGAGGCAACTACGAAGCGTTTTTGGACCCTTGCAGGACTTAAACCAATCCACGAGAAAGCATACCTCTTTGAAGAGGAAGAGGAACTCGATGAAATGCGAGCCGCCAAAGAAGACGACGAAGACAAGGTCGAAGAAGGCGAGATGCGTGCATCAAAAGAAGACGAAGAAGAGCGTGGCGTCAAGGAAGAGGTTGAAGACCTCGAAGAGATGGGACTACCAGCAGCAGAAGACGAACCAGAGATGGACGCAGAACCAGAGGTGGACGCAGAACCTGAGATGGACGCACCTGCTGAAGAAGGTCCGGAAGACGGTCAAGACGTAGAGGTTGACGTACCAGAGGGTGACGTTGCATCTCTTAGAACTGCTCGCGATATTCTTGATCAGATTCTTTCTGCCGTCGACGGTGGTGAGGACGAGGAACCTGAGTTGGAGACGGACGACGAACCAGAAATGGAAGAAGAACCAGCGCTTCAGGAAGGCGAGGAAGAGGATCTTAACGAGGTTGGTCAAGAAGAACTCGAAGAGATCGCTGAAAGAATCGCTGCTCGTGTTGCAAGACGCATCACCGAGTCTCTTAAGATTAAAAAGTAAACAAGTTTTTACTTGACCCCATAGAAAGGTTTTGTTAATCTATTAATATGGACACGCAACTAATACATGCGATCTTTTGGTTTTCAATAGGCGCATTCCTACATCAATGTATCTTCCTGTTTCAGAATTCAAAAAAACAGGAAGATATATATTCCAATTTCATTACAAACATGGTATCATTGTCTTCTGTTTTCTTGGGACACCTCAAGAGTTCCGTGGATAAGAAGAGATCTGTGTTGAAAGAGATTGGACTGTCCGACGAGCAAATAGATAAAGAATGCAAGACTGATGACGAATTCGTAAATCAGTGGTCGTTGTTGTATACAACTACTATTTTAACTTGTATACCAAAAGAAGTCGCAAAAAGACTTATAAAGAAAGGAAAGCAAAATGATTGATGTTTTTTGCTGGAAAGAGATGAAGAGGGAAGATAGCAGTGTTGCTTGCAGACTTCAGGTTCATTACACGGACCAGAGAAGAGTAAAGACAATATTGAAAGAACTCAAAGGATGGCAAGAGGCGGGCAATGGATACAACCCGAAGAAAAAGGAATCTTTGCTATTTTTTAAAAAAGAGTTTGAGGACGACAAGAAATGGAGATCGTTCCTTAAAAGTTTCCCATATAGAATTATCGAAAAGACACCAACAGGCAAGGAGAGAGTGTACAATGCCAAGAAAATTATCTAAAAAGAAGCGTAAGGTTATGTCAGAGGAAGATGTGATGGAGCAGTTTGCTGATCAGAAGATTGATGATGAGGGAAAGCAACCGATTTATATTATAAACAATATTGCGGACAAGTCAGACAAAGATGACATCAGGGTAATCAACTGTTATGGTGACATCACTGAGCGTATGGCGTCAGAAGTGCTTCAAGCAATGCTTTATTTTAACCACACAAGACAAGACATCTTGGAAGACGCGCAGGGGAATCAGCATGAAGTTATTAAACCTTTTAGAATGTATGTCTCAACACATGGAGGTGTTGTTTCTGATATGTTTTCTATTCTTGACGTTATGGATATGATCAAGCATGACTGTAGCATCGAGACTGTGGGCGTAGGCAAGGTAATGTCAGCAGGTGTGTTGTTACTTGCTAACGGAACAAAGGGCAAGAGAAAGATCGGGAGAAACTGCAGAGTCATGCTTCACAGTGTTATCAGCGGTCATCACGGATCATTCCCAAACATCGAGAATGAAATGCAGGAAACGAAAGCACTTCAGGAAATGTACTTTGACTATCTTTGCACCTGTACGAACTTGACCAGAAGGAAGATTAAAAAGTTACTTTTAAACAATGTTGACGTCTATTTATCTGCAGAGGATGCGATCAAATACGGTATCGCAGATGAGTATTTATGAAAGACCTAGACATTTTAGTTGAGATGTTTGCCAGAGTGGGTAAAATCACAGAGCAAGATGAAATTAAGAAAGAAGAAGGTAAAGAGTATACTATATCTGCGCCAAGTTTTGTGGTGGATGCTGGTTGGTTGAATTCTAAATCATCAATGAATGCACCAGCGTTGAAAAGGTTGATTGAAGAGGTGGAAAGAACCGGTATCAACAGGCAATATTCATTGCAAAACTTTGCTGCTTTTATTAAAGCACTCAATGAAGCGAATAACTTAGAAGGCGACGAAGACGTCGGCAAGAAGTTGGCAAAGTTGAATATCATAAGAGTCATTCACAACCTTGCTAAAACTGACAGTGGTCGTCAATCTGCTGCGGGATTTAATTTTGAAAACTTTCTTGCAATTTTTTACAAAGACAGCACTGTAATTTCTCCAAAGAAAGAAAAAGGACCAGATAATATAGCAGATGTTAGTTTCGGTTCCGGTGGTCAAGCATCTATCAAGTTCTTGTCTAGCGGAGGCAATCCGACCATCGCCGGTTCGATTCCAAATCTTCTTAACACCATTGAGAAGCATGGTTACATCGATTATATAGTGGGACTGAAGAGTGAAAACAAGGTAGAGTTCAAACACACTAGGATAACAGGCAAAGATCTGGTGGAGCAATCTCCCGATGGAGAAGCAGTAACTCCAGATGAAATATTGCAGGATATACTGACCCCAGAGCAGCAAGAAGAGTTCGCAGAACTTGGACCTACTTTGAGAAAGAGGTACATGAAAGACATCAAGGGTAGGGTTGATTTCAAGAAACTTTCTGGTAAGTCTGGCAAACTTGTTCAACAGTGGATAAGATACAATGAGAGAGTTCGCTCTGGTGCAGAAAATGCAAGAAAACCTAAAGAAACTCAGATGAACTTTAGTTTAAACCAATTAAAGTTTAGGGACATAGGAACCTTAAACACAGAAGATGCTCTTGATAAGGTTAATACTATCCTTGAGTCTTTGAATCAAGAGTTTAACGACCTCCTATCTAACCTTCAAGAACTTTCAAAAAGGGTGAATGAACTTACTTACTCTGGCGATTCAGAAAGAAAGTCCAAAGCAGCTAAGGCAGCAACTAAAGCAGGTGATACAAAGAAATCTGCAGAAGAAATTCAATAAACACTTGACATCTAGCATATACTTGTTTATAGTATAAACATCACATAAAGCGAGGACAAATGAAACACTACTCAGATGGCAAGGACTTACATCAATTGATGCTTGATGGAGTTAACAAACTTGCAGACAATGTAGCATCAACCTATGGACCGAAAGGTCGCAATGTAATATTAAAGAGGAAAGATGGAAAACCAATCATTACCAAAGATGGAGTCACTGTTGCGAGGTTTGTATCTCTTGAAGATCCGTTCCAAAATGCAGCAATTGAAATCGTAAAGCAAGCATCCGAGAAGACAAACTCAGACGCAGGCGATGGGACAACAACATCCACAATCTTAGCGAGAGCAGTATTCTCTAGGTCTATGGATTTGATTGAGAGAGGGTTGAGTCCAGTTGAGGTCAAGCGAGGACTTGACAAGGTATGCACTCTGGTTTGTGAGAAGATTGAAGAGAAGTCTAAACCAATCTCAAGTGTGGAGGATGTTGCATTTGTCGCAAAGATCTCAGCAAACAATGACCAGGTCATTGGCGACTTGATATCTACAGCAGTAGACAGAGTCGGTAAGGGTGGTTCAGTAACCATCGAGGACGGTAGGTCGACAGAGACAACCCTCGACTTAGTCGAGGGTTTCAGATTCCAGTCAGGGTTTCTGTCTAATTATTTTGTAACAGATGAGAGAAGAAATGTCTGCAGATATGACAACGCTCTTATTTTCCTCTGTGACGCTCAGGTTGATCAGGTTCAAACTATCTTGCCCGTACTGGAGATTGCTGCAAGAGAACAGAAACCAGTCGTCTTAGTGTGCGATGACGTTGAAGGACAAGCGCTTTCTGCATTGGTGATGAACACTGCGCGTGGATCTATGAAGGTCGCCGCAGTCAAGTCACCGAAGTATGGCGAAGAACGACGGGCAGTGATGCAAGACCTCGCAATCGCCACCGGTGCAAAGTATTTTAGGACAATGATGGGCGACCAAGTCAAGCAAGTCACTATCAATGATCTTGGCACGTGTCACAATATTGAGATCTCGAAGTATGGTACTATAGTAGTCGGCGGCGGCGGCGATGTATCTGAACTCGCAGCACGAATTGAAGACCTGAAGCAACAGGTCAAAGACGCTGAATCCTTGACAGATGCAGAACATATTCAAGAGCGCGTAACCAGACTTGCTAGTGGAGTTGCCATTGTTCGAGTAGGTGCAGCGACAGAGATCGAAATGACTGAGAAGAAGCACCGTATCGAAGATGCCCTAGAAGCGGTGAGATCTGCCCAGCAAGAGGGGATTGTACCAGGTGGGGGTCTTACCCTCTATCGCATCGCCCAGACGATCCTAGAGGACATTAAGGGCATAGAACTGACAGAAGATCAGAAGTTTGCAGCAGAGATATTCTATGATGTGTTGAGGTCACCTATGTCTGCAATGTGTGACAATGCTGGCGTTGATTTTGGTGAGATGGATGCAGTTTTGAGGGGGAAACCTGACAACACTGGATTTAACTTTTTGACTGGCGAACCTGTAGATATGTATGAGAGTGGTATCATCGACCCAGCGAAGGTTACGAAGAACGCACTTCAGAACGCAGTATCTGCAGCAGGCACTTTGCTCACAACTAATTTTGCAATTATTGAAGAATCAGACAAGGGTTGACCTACTTATAGTAGAACAGTTGTGGAGGGGTTTACTATGTCCAGTAATGATAATCTATCTAGAGATTTGATCGTTGAGTTAACCAGAAAGTTAGATAAGTTGTGTATCACCATGGAGTCCGTTAGGGATAAGCAGGACGAAATGATTGAGAATGTCTCCAAAATTAAAGAAGCAGTGTACAATCCAGACGAGGGTTTGTATGCTAGGATAAGAGCACTTGAGTCGTGGAAGGATACTTCTTCGAAGGTGATATGGACGCTATTTACTGCCGTTGTAGGTCTCTCAAGTGCAGTAGTAATAAAATTATTATAAAAGGAAAGAGATGAAAGTTAAAGTTTCGTATACAGTTGATTTCGAAGATATCCCCGCAGTCGTTAGGGACATCGTACAAAAGGCAGAAAAAATACAGGATGAAATGGCAGAGATTTCTGCGAGACTCCATGACGGGGATCTTGGAGTTAATTCTCTTAAGAGTTTGAACAACTTGAAAGAAATGTCTTCGCAGTTGACAGAAAGTTATTCTGATTGTCAATCTATTTTGTCGGGGTTTCTTGCTGCGGCGTTTACTCCACAGGAAGAATCGCAGGAGGTCAGCAATGTTAACTCTTAAAGTGATTAAGAGAGGGTCTCCACCTACGTTTAGGCATAATACAGAGACGCTCTGTTTGAACCCTAGCAACATCATCTCTATTGCACCAGCAAACCACAACAGGTCTATACTCAAAGAGATTAACGGTGCCCCGGCAGACTCCTTCGACTTGTCAGAAGTCGAATATCAAGCAGGAAGTCGCACAGAGAGGGTTCTTGTTGTTGGCAACTACGCAGAGATTTTAGAGCAGTCAAGAAGTTCGAGGAGACTTCTCAATGGGTAGATCAAGCACTTACATCGTCTATGGACTGGACAGGTGCCCTTTTTGCCGAGAAGTGATTGACTTGCTGGATTCGCTAGGGTATGATTATGAATATTTTGAACTGTCGAAAGATCCTGAGTTTCTTGCAGAGGTAAAGGAGTTTCATAATCACAGGACAGTTCCGATTGTGATGCAGTTGAGCGGCGTAGACTCAATCGCAAGATTTATTGGTGGTTGTGACGACCTGAAAAGAGAGATAAATGATTAAGTGTGATTTGAGAGAAATAAAAGAGCACGAACTTCTGTCAGAAGGCGACAAGAGAAAATTCGGTAGGTATCATGGATCTATGTTTTGGAACATCCCAGGGTTTGGGAAGAAGAAGTGGGTTGTAGCAGCGAGAATAGACCTGCTTGAGAACTTGCCTATCGACACGCCGGATTCAGACATAGTTGAGCAGTGCGTGGAGTTCCTAAACACTCCACCTCCTAGAAAGAAGTTTCAAAGAAGGTTCACCAAACCAAAGTATGGTTCCCTGGAACTGTACAGTGGAAAGATTATTCGCAGGGGAGAGGACGTATATATCAGCGCTCTCTTGGTTACCGATCAAAGAAACAGTAAACACTTTTGGGGTCGCGGCATTGTCACAGCAAAGTAAAATGACATACAAGTTCAACTTGGAAACTTTCAGAGAGTGGCAGCAACTTGCGAACACTTACAATCTAATTGCAAAAGAGGTCAGTAAGATTGAAGATCTTCCCTTGACAGAGTTGACTTTGGTAGAGTTGCAGAAAACTTACGTCAACTCTTATCTGTTCTCTGAGTATCTAAGTGAACTTGAACCATTCCTGGAAGAAGGCGAAGGTGGTCATTTAGATCTGACTGAACCTGAAATCTCAAACATTTGGAAGTGCCTATTGGCATTGACAACTTCAAAAAAAGAACTTTATAAGTCTTCTATAAGTCTGGAAATACATTAATGAATCTATATATCGGAATTGTGTTGGTTTTTCTAGGGCAAGCAATAGGTTGGTTCCAATTGAACGCGCAATACTTATCAGAGTGGTGGGAAAATAGACCATGGACAACTGCTATGCTTTTGGGGGCACCATGCTCAGTTGCATTCTGGTATTCATGGAGATTGATCGTCGACGAAACAGGATCAGTATGGACAGCGAGGTTTATCGGTTCTTCGGCAGGTCTTATATTGTTTCCTATTTTAACTTGGTTCTTGTTAGGTGAGTCCATGTTAACACCAAAGACGATGATCTGCTTTGGACTCGCCATTCTTATAATTTTAATTCAACTTTTTTATTGACAATCACCACGGCGTGTTTATAATATAGATATGGTTGAGTCGCTTCGGGACTTGATCAAGAAATGTAACTTGCTTAATAAGGAGGAAAACAACATGAATGCAATTACTACATACCGACCTGGACTTCTAGGTCACCAAGTTATCAACGAGGTGTTTGATAACTTTTTCAACGATGGAGATCTGTTCTCTAGTGTACTCAAGCAATCCACAAAGGGATATCCCGTTGCCGACATTTATCGAGACGACGATGGCTCTACAGTTTTGGAGTTTGCTTTGGCAGGGTTCAAGAAGAAGGAACTTGCCGTAGACATTCAGCCTGGGAAGAGAACAATCACCATCACTGGACAAGTTGACGACAAGAACGAGAAAAGACAAAGGATTGCCCGCCGGAATTTTACGAGAACATACGTGAATTACGATGACAATCTAGACTTATCTCAGGCGAAAGCACAGTTTGAGAATGGTTTACTTACAGTTAGAGTTCCACAGCGACCAGAGGTTCAACCCTTGTCAATCAAGATTGACTAAACATTGAGGGGCATTTGAGTAGACATTGTTTCGGAGTAGAATGCGTAAGATCTTCGTTTGCGGTGAATGAAAGAATGCCCCTCTTTCTCTTCTTCTTCGACTATTTACTTAAAACACACTATTGGGATAATCTATGAAAGAAATACAAGAATACTTTGACTCATTAACATCGGAAAGAGCA
>Ga0098056_1000843_pt1 | contig 12529 bp, 19 predicted proteins | sample 17BtaG_FD_92583 | JGI IMG/M metagenome (GOLD analysis project Ga0098056, IMG submission 92583) | Marine viral communities from the Subarctic Pacific Ocean - 17B_ETSP_OMZ_AT15314_CsCl metaG | ecosystem: Environmental > Aquatic > Marine > Oceanic | place: Subarctic Pacific Ocean | collected...
CGAATCTTCTCATATTGCTTCAGGTTTTAACAAAAAACTTGTAGTCGTTTTTCCTAGAAACTGTTACGTAAATCAATTTAACCCTTACTGGTCTAAGACTGATGACGTTACTATTTTACAGGGGGAAAGCTCTTTAAAAAAACCTTCCTATAATCCAGCCGAGTCTCCTAAAACAATAAACACGGTCAAACCTGAAGAAATTGTTAAAGCAGTACTTCGAAAGTTAGATCTTTTTGAAGAAAGTGATCCCGATTGGCAATACGAAACTTTAAAAATTGGCGCTTCTTATAATCGCAGAAGAATTGAATCAAATTTAAGTCATTTGATAGACCCTAAACAGCTAGGGGTGGCTTCTATTATAGTTAGAATGGATTTAAATTTTAACGAAGAGAATCTTGAGGAGCAGTTAAAACAAGGACCTTGCTCAATAATTACCAATAAAGCTATAAACAATGAAATTATAGATAAATACCACAAGAGTATACTGGAAATAGTTTACTATATCACTGATGATCATGATCCAGACTTCATTAAAAAAATAAAATCTAAATCTATTAAATATATACTAAGAAGTAGGAAAAGTGATGAAGAAATTAATGACCTTAAATTAGATTACTTTGACTATGGTATAATAACGCGAGTAGCTCCAAAAAAACAAAATGATTTTAAAGAGCTGAAAGACAAGGACAATTTATTTTATCGATCAAATTATTTTATTATTCATAATCGTAAATTTTATCCCAATACGGCAGCTTTAGCTAGACTAAAACAAGGGAGCGAAGTTTTTAATCACGATCCTCATGAAGTGATTGATGACCCTTCTTTTTGGGAGGATGAAGAGCACTACCATATTTTTAGGAAAAAGTAATTGACTTTAAAACCGTAACCAAATACTATTATCCCTAATATGGGAACTATGATTAACAAACCGCCTTTGATCGTTAAGCGCAATCAGTATGGGCTTTTAGAGGACGAAAATGTGAAATATGAATTCACTCTTGATGGCAGTGTTAACTGGCGCAAGATGATCAAACCTGAATTTCTCGTTGCTAATAGAGATATAACAGCGGAGACAGACATTAGTAAGCTGGAGGATAGGGAGCTAATTATTCTGCTCGGGGGGGTTAAAGACTTAGCCTCTATTCGTGGGTATACTTCTGTTGAGTACAAGGTTCATAAATCTTCTGCTGAATACGTATGTACTTCTTGTAGAATAACTTGGATACCTAATTTTGAGACCACTGGAGAAGATCCTATTATTTTCGAAGCCATTGCTGACGCACATCTTAATAATACCGAAGGTTTTAGCCAAATGTATTTAGGTGCAATAGCAGAAAATAGGGCTTTCTGTCGTGCTGTAAGAAACTTCTTGCGTATTAATATTGTCGCTAAAGAAGAATGCAAGTCTGTTAAAATCTCAAAACCTATTCCTAGTCAGAACTCTGCTTCACCTGATATCTTTTTGGTTAACCTAATGAAGGATAAAAAAATAGATTTTGCTACAATACAGGGTAAGATGGTAAAAGAATCTGTTGATGGAGCTAGTGAATGGAAGAGCGTTAAAGATATTCCACGAATTAAGATGTTCGAAATCATTGAGCGGATTCAGAAGAAAAGCAAAAAATGAAAATAGCAATAATAAGCGGAGGTTTTGACCCAATTCATGTAGGGCATATTGAGTTAATGCAGAAAGCTAGGGAAATTTCTGACGCTTTATTGGTTATAGTTAATAATGATGATTTTTTGATTAATAAAAAAGGAAAAGCGTTTATGCCTTTTGACGAAAGGGTTAAAATTATACAGTCTATACAATATGTAAGCGGGGTTGTAAAATCTGTTGATAAAGATCAAACTGTTTGTGAAACGTTAAAAAACATCGTAGCTAACGCTGATTTAGACGAAACACTTTTATTTTGTAACGGAGGAGACAGGACTTCCGGCGAAAACACTCCAGAACACAAATTATGCCTAGATTTAGGTATTAAACCACTATACGGGCTAGGAGATAAAGTTCAAAGTAGCAGTTGGCTTCTAAAAGGGTGAAAGTTTATTTTGGGCCCATAGCTCAGTTGGTTAGAGCAAGCGACTCATAATCGCTGGGTCGGGGGTTCAAGTCCCTCTGGGCCCACCAAGCTGCTCCGATGGCCGAATGGATAAGGCAACAGCCTTCTAAGCTGTAGATTCTAGGTTCGAGTCCTAGTCGGAGCGCCAAAAATTTAAATTATGGAACAAGAATCACTGAAGAAGACATGGTTTGTAGATATTGACGGAACAATAGTCCATCACTACAGTAACCAGACGTTAGACGAAGCCATTGAAAAAATGGGAAATGATAGTTTTTTAACGGAAAAGCCAATTAAAAAGAGTATAGATTTTCTTAACTCTTTACCTAAAGGTGATGTAATCGTCTTAACCACAGCAAGAAACACAGAGCATAAACAACACACATTAGATATGTTAAAACATTTTAATGTAAGATATGACAAAATTATGTTTGATTTAGAGTCTGGTCCTCGGTATGTTGTTAACGATATAAAACCAGTAGGAACTGCTGGTAATGACAAACCTATTAAAACAGCTTACGCTATAAATGTTGAAAGAGATAAAGGGATCCAAAGCAAACAGTATGAATGTTAAATTAATTTCATTAACTCAACCTCATGATAGTGATATGAACTGTGAGGACTTAATTGCTTACTGTGCGCGAGTGAGTAATCCATCTAATCAAAATAACACTGCTACCGCCCCGAAACTGTTAAAATATTTGATTAAACATCGTCATTGGTCACCATTTGAGATGGCTAGTATGACTTTAGAAATAAAAACCAGTAGAGCTATTGCTGCTCAAGTACTTAGACATCGCAGTTTTAGTTTTCAGGAGTTTAGTCAGAGGTATTCGGTTGCTCAAGAGCTAGAGCCTGTTGAGCTAAGACAACAGGCAGTTAAAAATAGACAGAGCAGCACAAGTGAATTTAATGACTCTACTTTTTTAGCAAAAACCAGAGAACATTTAGCTAAATCTGTAGCTCTTTATAATGAGGCGATTAAACTTGGGGTAGCAAAAGAGTCTGCAAGATTGCTGCTACCTCTTACTACTGAAACTACAATGTATATGGCTGGAACAATTCGTTCTTGGGTCCATTATATTGATTTAAGGTCACAGGAAGACACTCAGAAAGAGCATAGAGATATAGCTATAAAATGTAGAGATATTTTTTGTGAAAATTTTCCTAATATTTCCGAAGCATTGAGTTGGAAAAATGTGTAATTTTAAAAAATGATTGTTGACCTTACATCTCAAATACTAGCGGAAAAAGAGAATAAAACTCTTAATAAACCTTTCCGGACACCCGGTGGTCCTAAAAAGTTCTCTGTTTATGTTAAGAACGAGAAAGGGAATGTCGTAAAAGTTAACTTCGGGGACCCCAACATGGAGATAAAACGCGACGACCCTGATCGTCGTCGAAGTTTTCGGGCTCGTCACAACTGTAGTGACCCGGGACCCAAGACTAAAGCTCGATATTGGAGCTGTAAGATGTGGGAAGCTAAAAAATCAGTAACTGATTATACTAAAGGGGAATGGAATGGATCTGAGTTGTTTAACCATGATAATTTACTAACAGTTAACCCGAGTTTAGCTTTTGTTGATGAGGAAGAGACAGAGATAGATGATGGTTGCGGGTGTGGAGGTTGTGGGTGCGAGTCTGAAACGCTCGCTTCTCTCTATGAAATGTCTACAGAAGAATACAGGGGGGTCGTAAGCACCGAAGATATTCTTGCTGCTAGATCGGGGCCAAAATCAGGAGCTCAGACTCCTTCCAAGCCTAGCGAAAAAAAGAAAGGTTCTTCTAAAAATAAGCCCGGTAGCGCAGGTAAGGGCGGATCTTCTATTACTTTTTCTGAACAGGTACTTAACTCTTTAAAAAATAAAGTCAAAGAACACAACACTAAAAACAAAAAGAAAGTGACTCTTGGCCAACTTAAAAAAGTTTACAGGCGTGGAGCGGGAGCATTTTCTCAATCTCATCGTCCCGGAATGACTCGGGGGGGATGGGCTATGGCTCGTGTTAACATGTTTTTAAAAATGAAACGGGGTGGGAAAGTTAAAGATTCTTACCGAAAAGCAGATGGAGATATATAGTATGAGTAATAAAGAACAAATACAGGATATGATAGAGTCTCTTAGTTCTCTTGATACACAAAGAATGACTGAGGACAATAAAGATGAGGCGACTTATTTGATTAATGATATAATTATTTCATTAGAAGAATTGATTGACATATGCTAGAAGTTAGCTTATTATATTTTAATGTACGAATATAGAGCAAAATTAATCAAGGTAATAGACGGGGATACCGTTGACGCCATGGTAGATTGTGGATTTTCTATGTTCCGCGCCGAAAGAATAAGGTTAAGAGGAATTAATGCTCCAGAGGTCCGGACTAGAAATAAAGAAGAAAAGAAAAAAGGGCTCGCGGCGAAAGCTAGGTTACAGGAACTAATTGAGGAAAATAAAAATAACGAGTTCATGTTGCAAACTTTTTTCGATAAAAAAGGAAAATACGGAAGAGTATTAGGCGTTTTATATACACCCATAGAGGGTTCTAAAAAAATGTTTGGTTTGACCGACTTTTCTCATAGTCTAGCTTATGACTGGTGTCCCGAAACTGAATACCTTAAGTATAGCTATAATGGAAAACTCGTCGAAGAAGGTCATGCTGTAGAGTATAAAGGAAAAACATGAAACTTGAGACACGTATTTTTATTTGTTTCGTTTTGATTGTAGTTTTTATTTTTCTGTCAGGTTGCGGGACTATAAATTGGGAAGTCTTTCCGAAGCAAAAAACCCCCTTTACCGCGGGGGCTACCTCGAACGGTATAGTTGTAATAAAACGAAGTTTTTAATGAAGATAGCAGTTGTCAGCTTTGAATGCTCTCCCGCTAATGATAGAGAAATAAGTTTTCCAAACAAGCAGAGGTATTGCGATAAACATGGTTATGATTTTATATCATATACTGATTCCGTTGAGAAAGACCTTCATCCCGCTTGGTCAAAAGTACCGTACGTCTCTAAACATTTATCTGATTACGATTGGGTCGTATGGATGGATTCAGACACATATCTTATAAACGCTGATACGAAGCTGGAGTCATTTATTGATGAGTCTAAAAATTTTATAATTCAAACTAAACTTTCAGGGTCTATTTGTTGTGGAGCTTTCTTTATTAAAAATTCTAAATGGAGCGTAGATTTATTGAGTCGATGGTGGTCTACAAGATTTGACACAGAATGTTTGGATCCTAATAATAAAATATGGGAAGAGCTTGGTCTGAAAAAGATTGTTGGAGATCAAGGGGAAAAAGATTTAAACAATATTAAAGCCTTAACAGAAGGTCTTCAAAGTAACCCAGAGGATACCAATAAAAATACTTTTTTAATGCACTCGAGGAGGGGTCACAGAGATATATCCTCTAAATCTCATTTAATTTTTTGAACATGTCTTAGGGTTTAATATAATTTAAAGATGACTAACAACCCTTTAGATTTTACCTTAGCTGAAACTAACTTAGTAGAGGAGCGCTTAACGCGTGAAGCTTGTCTGAATTTCGGTAATGAAAATTTTTCTAATCGCCGCACAATGCTAGAATGGGGTGTAGGCGGTAGTACTTTTTGTTTTAGTAGACACGTTTATAAATATTATGCGATAGAGCATGATTACGATTGGTACAATAAAGTTTGCAAAGAGCTTCTAGATAGAGGAACTTCAAATGTTATGTTAAATTTTGCTTTACCAAATGATCGCGAAGCTTATGACTACAATATTGACGTACCTAATTTTAATAATGAAAAAGGTAAAGATATATTCAAGCATTATATTAATTACTGTACTAACTTCCCTTTCGCATTTGATTTCGTATTGATTGATGGCCGAGCTAGAAAACACTGTGCCTTTAAAATACATCCATTATTGAAACCCGAGAGCTTGGTTTTCTTTCATGATTTCAATAACAGACCTTATTATCACGACATCTTAAAAGAAAAATATAAAATAGTAGAGAAACAAGACTCTCTTGCTGTTTTATCTCCTCGTTTATGAGAATTGCATTAGTAACATATGAATGTGCTCCCGCAGACTTTAAAAAGATAAGTTTTCCAAATAAGAAAAAATACTGCGAGAAACATGGGTATGATTTTTGGGGCTCTGAGCAAAAATTATCGAAATTTCATCGCCCGTCGTGGGATAAAATTTTACATGTCCTGAGTTTTATAGAGGGTTATGATTGGATTTTTTGGTCTGATGCTGATAGTTTTGTAATAAATTCTGAAATTAAATTAGAACATTTTATAGACGATAAGAAAGATTTTATTATTGGCGTTGATGAGCATATACCTTCTGGGTATTTAGGTATTAACTCAGGTCAGTTTTTTATAAAGAATACTCCTTGGTCTATAAATTTATTGAACACATGGTGGGAGCAACATAAAATAGATTCTGATCCTTCAGCGTCTCAGTGGGACCAGCTCGCTCTTAAAAAAATGATAGGAGCAGGAGGAGAATTTTATCCTGAAAAAGTTAAAGTTTATACAAACCCTCGGGAAGGTTTTAATGTAGTGCCTGAGTTTACAAATCCAGACACTTTTATCATGCATTGTCGTCGGGAGCATCGCAACTTTGAATATAAAAAGCATTTAATTTTTTAAAAAATATTTATGAAAATAAGCTCGATAACATCTCTCTATAAATCAGAAAAGTTTATTAAAAATTTTGTAAAACAGTTTGAATATCAATCTATATTTAAAGATGTCGAGATAATTATTATTGACTGTAACGAGGACGATAAAGATTGCAAGCTTTTAGGTGATTTCATTAATCACCCGAATGTTTACTATGAAAAATTAGACTCAGACCCCGGTGTCTACGGAGCTTGGAATAAAGCTTTAGAACATGTTACAACTGATTATATTACTAACAGCAATACTGATGACGTAAAGGCCCCTTGGTATTTTGAGCTTATGTATAACTATATGAAGACTCATCCAGAATGTGATGTAGCTTATGGTACTGTTGGAGAAACCCATTATCCTGCTAAACCTTTTTATGAAGATTTCTGCAAAAAAACGTGGCAATGTTTAGAAACAAATTTTAGTACTATAATAGTCGAAAACTCACCTCACTGTATGCCTACTTGGAAAAGCTCGTTGCATAAAGAGGTAGGTAACTTTGATACAAATTATACTATTAGATCAGATTTTGAGTTTTGGGTCAGATGCTTGACACATAATAAAAGATTTGATAAATTAAATTTTCTAATGGGAAATTATTATTTCAATAAAGAAGGGGTAAGTTTGTCAGACTTTGATAAAGTAGGTATGGAAAATGAAAGCATTATAAAAAAATATTATAAAAATCAGCCAGCGTCTGTCTTTGACTTTTATAAAAGTCTAGTTCAAAAAACGGATTAAGAAGCTAAACAATGAAAAAATTACATAAAATACCCGTTGAGAAAATGGAAGAACTAATTAAGAAAACTCTTGATGAATTAAATGATTATAATAGTCAGCTAAATTTTAGTAGTGACGCTGCTAGAAAAGGTATAGCGGCGGCTATAACTAAAAAATTAGAAAAAGATAAATGTGTGGTCTGCGGGTCCTTTACCGAATATGATGAATTCGATCATATTGATAAAAGATATTTTTATGTTGAGGGTAGTGGGCAACTGTGTCCTGCTTGTTATTTAAGTATGTAGGTTTATACTATGAAGATAGGAACGCCATATTCAAAAACAGCAACTAAAGTAATGTTGCTAGGGAGCGGAGAACTAGGAAAAGAAGTAGCAATTGAGCTAGTTCGACTAGGTGTTGAAGTTCATGCATGTGACAGTTACCCTCATGCGCCAGCCATGCAAGTGGCTCAATATTCACATGTTTTCGATATGCTCGATGAACGATGGCTGAATGAATATGTTAACTTAATCAAACCACATTATATAGTTCCAGAAGTAGAAGCTATTGCGACACAAGCACTTACAGTAGCCGAAAGAGAAGGGATTACTGTTATTCCAAATGCGAAAGCAATCCAATTAACAATGAATCGTGAAGGTATTAGAAAGCTTGCTGCTGAAGAGTTAAAGTTACCAACTAGTAAATACAAATTTGCATCAAGTGAACAAGAATTTGCTAAAGTTGTTCATGAAATCGGTATGCCATGCATTGTTAAGCCGATTATGTCTTCTAGTGGTAAAGGCCAATCTGTAGTTTCATCATTTCCTAAAATTGGCCACCATTGGAAAAAAGCTCAAGAAGAAGGGCGAGCAGGAGGAGGTAAAGTAATAGTAGAGGAGATAATTGATTTTGATTATGAAATCACTTTATTAACTGTTCGTCATAAAACAGGAACAATATTTTGTGAACCAATAGGCCACAGACAAGTCGATGGTGATTATGTTGAATCTTGGCAACCTTGTGAAATGAATATTGTGCAACTTAAAAAAGCGAAAAATATAGCTACTAAAATCACAGATGCTTTAGATGGTTATGGGGTATTTGGAGTAGAGCTGTTCATTAAAGGCGATGAAGTTTACTTTAGCGAAGTATCTCCAAGGCCACACGATACTGGGCTTGTTACTATTATTTCTCAGGATCAATCTGAATTTGAATTACATGCAAAAGCTCTTTTGGGTTTACCTATTAATTCCATTAAGCTTAACACTCCTGCAGCTTCTGCAGTTATTAAACCTTCAGGAGTCAGTAATCAAGTTGAATATGAAAATTTGGATGAGGCATTAGATGAAAATGATGTCAAACTCAGGTTATTCGGTAAACCAAGTATTAATGGTAAGCGAAGAATGGGGGTTGTTGTGGCCGGGGATGAGTTCGTTAACCTAGCTAAACAAAAAGCTAAAAGGGTCGTTAATAAAATTAAAACACTAATGTAATATGTTCCCGAAACACGTTTCGGCAACATAAATAGCAATGCAAATGAAAATTTTAAAAATATATTGTTTATTACTGATGACTGGTTGCGCTAGTAATGATTACAGCAAGAGCAACCATTCCTATCAGGACCCATTGCCTGACTATTGGGACTCGTATTATTATGAGAGAAATCATTACAACCAATTAGATCGGATAGAGAGAAGGCATAAAAAGCGACTTGACAAGATAGAGAAAGAGCTGTTAGAAGTAAAGCCTCGACCAGTTGTTAAAGGTCATCGGCCAATACAAGACGATCAAGAGGTAAGAACAAAAAGGAAGTGATTTAAATTATGCATGAAGAATTGATAATCAAGTATTTAATACCGCTTGTAATAACTTTAATTTTAATTACTATAGCTACTAGCAAAAAATGAATATGTTTGAATTATGAGAGAGATTAAGTTTAGGGTTTGGAATGAAGTCGATAAATGTTGGGATCATGGGGATCATGGTGTATTCGAGTGGAGTAATGGCTTCCTTAAGTGCAAGTATAGTGACGATACGGATGACTACACTGTTCAGCAGTATACGGGGCTACAAGACTCTCGAGGTAAAGATATTTATGAAGGCGACTTTCTTCGGTGGCAGTATCCTGAAACTTTTGAAGAATTAAGAATCGTAGAGGTTCGATGGAAGGAGAAAGATTATGTAGGGTGGTCAACTACAGACTCAATTGATCAGTATGGGGAATGTGAAATTGTTGGTAATATTTTTGAAAACCCAGAATTTGTGTGACAAGCGGCTTGATAAAATCAAAAAAGTAATGTAAATAAAAAATCATGACATATAGGGAAGTTATTAGAAAAATGATGCATAGAGGGATGCTCTGCCCTACAGTAGACGACGAAAGAGGTTTATTTTGGGTTGGTTTTAATGAGCTGGAGTTGCTGGAAAAGGAATTTGACTTGAAGTACTTGGAAGAAACAGAAGAGCCTAAAGAAAAGAAAGAGTTCCTTATAGATAGACAAGGAAGGAAGCAGCCGGTTCCGTCCAATCCTCTGAAATTTACAAAAAAAGATTAATTATGGGTAAAGGTGACAAACCAAGAAACTGTTTTTCAACAGGATTTAAAAACAATTACGATGATATTAATTGGGGAGTAAGTGAAAACAAACCTACTCTAATTAAATCAGGAAAAGTGAGGGAAATTTATCAAGGAAAACTATACTATTTTGATGATGAAACTCTCGAAATAGTTACAACGGATCGTGTTTCTGCATTTGATCACATTTTAAATCAAACAATACCCGGTAAAGGTAAGATATTAAACGAAATGTCTTATAAATGGTTCGGCATGACTTACGATATCGTAGATAATCATACAATATCAGCCGGATTTAACAGAGATGAGGCTCGCATAATAGTAAAAAAAGCAACACCTCTTCCAGTTGAATGTATTGTAAGAGGTTACCTTTCTGGTTCTGGTTGGCTAGAGTACAAAGAAAAGCAGACAGTTTGCGGAATACCTTTACCGTCTGGCTTAAAAGAATCAAGTAAACTGCCAGAACCTATATTTACGCCTTCAACTAAATCAGACGAGCATGATGAAAATATTTCATTTGAGGAGTCGGTTCAAATCCTTGGTTCCGAAACAGCTAATAAAGTTAAAAAATATAGCTTAGAGATATACAATAAAGCGTACAAGTATGCTTACGATAAAGGTATTATTATTGCTGATACTAAATTTGAATTTGGTTTTTTTAATGATAAAATTATTTTGATTGACGAATTATTAACTCCAGATTCATCTAGGTTTTGGGATAAAGAATTGTATGAAGAAGGTCAAAGTCAGCCTAGTTATGATAAGCAAATCATCAGAGATTATCTTTTACAAATTGGTTGGGATAAAAACCCTCCCGTTCCTGATATACCTCAATATATTATATATGAGACAAGCAAAAAGTATCAAGAGGTTTATAATAAGCTATTTAAATGAAAACGATGTTATTTTTAGGGGTGCTTCTTACATTTACTAGATGCATCGAGCCTAAATACGAGAGGGTTGAAGAGCATAATAAGCATTATCATCTAGATTGGAATCAAATAACACCGTCCCCATTGGATCACTTTCACGGATACAATGAAAAATGGAATCATAATCATGAAGGTGGAAAAAATAGGGATGACGGAAAGTAAAAAAACATGTGTAAATTTATTAAAAGGTTATTTATGAAATTATCAGGAACCAAAACCACGACAGAAGAAATCTCCGTAGACGCATCAAATCTCCAAAACGAACTTCAGCTTCAAATAAATGATTTATCTAAACAGATAACCGAGCTAGAAAATAAAAAACCAGATCTTAATACCGGTGTAATATCCGATATTGCAGATTCAGTAGTAGGCCATGCGGGCCTTCTTAGGGAGCTGCAATCTTTGGTTGATTTACAGGCTGTAAAAATAAAAGAACTCGAATCTGTAAATGATTCCCCCAGCAAAACCCCTTCGGATGCGAAGCTTGAACCTGCTAAATTCGAATTTGTTTTAGGGGTAGATGCAGACGGCCATTATTCAGATAAGTCTTGGGAAGAGATAATTAAAAAAGGTCAAGAAGTGCAATATGCTTATTATAAAGCTGCGGAAGATAAGTATAGTAAAATTTGGCCGTTGTTCCCCGGCTGGCATGGTTCAGCTATGGCTCCAGTTATAAAAATCATCTGTGAAGAACCTGAGTATCATTTTAAAGACACTAAAAGACTTCCGGGTAGATTTTGTTTGTCCTCAAATAGAAGATGGTCTTCAGTTTTAAGGTTCTATGGAGATGGGCAGAAGGTTCTCAAGGATACAATAGCCTATGGGACCGCTACAAATGCTCCTGTAGGGCTTTATGTAGAAGGGAAGACTAAAGTACAGACAAGTCAAGGAGAGATGCTTATGAAGCCGTTTGAGCAGACTATTGAGGATGTTATTCTTTGCGCTCACAATGGAGTGTTACCTATATATTTATCCATGAACCAAGATAGGTTTTGTATTAGGGGAGCAAAAATCCTTCAGCATCAAGGAGCCTTAATAGGAATTAAACATGGACCTATTATAAATGAAACTAATTACCCTTTCCCAGCGATTCAAGACACTGAAGGTAATAATGTTTATCTTGCAGACCCTCGTTTTGAAAATCTCCAAATGGAAGGCCCTCATAACAATAAACGTCCTCAAGCAGCTATGCTTTTAAGCGGTAATAATATTATTATTTCTAATTTGAATCTGTACGGCTGGATGCAGGGGCCATATATGCATGGTGGTCAAAATCGTTTAATTAATGGCTTGACTCAGCACTGGGGTAACACCCAAGATGGCCGTATGTATTGTTCAAGAGATGAAATTGTATCTTACACAGTTACTTATAGGAGTAACACAAAAGATTCTGATTGCTTTTCAGGGATTGCTGGTAATTTTAAGCAGTGGTATTTACCTAAGAGAAGTAAAGCTCCATCTAAAGGTGGATGGCATAATACTGGAGAAACTTTGTTGTAATATTCTAAATGAGTTCTCTTATATTCTCTGGTCGCTCAAACCCTGAGCTTACAAAAAATATTTCTAAAATACTTAAA
>Ga0098056_1000847_pt1 | contig 12492 bp, 9 predicted proteins | sample 17BtaG_FD_92583 | JGI IMG/M metagenome (GOLD analysis project Ga0098056, IMG submission 92583) | Marine viral communities from the Subarctic Pacific Ocean - 17B_ETSP_OMZ_AT15314_CsCl metaG | ecosystem: Environmental > Aquatic > Marine > Oceanic | place: Subarctic Pacific Ocean | collected 2015-01-18
CAAACGTAAACATTAAATCAGAGAATTGCTTAGATGCTTTAACATCTGGAGATATATCTGATGAAGAAAAAAAGGAATTAAGAGACCTCTTAAATAAGGTACAACCCCTGGAAAATACAGGTTCAGAAGGAACCCCTGATGATAGTTATAGATTTAAATCAGATTCAGGAAAGGTATATGAAATAGCGGTTATTGAAGATAACCAAGGTGACGGACCTATTCCAAGAAGGTTAGCAGTTGCTAAAGACAACATAGGAGTAATAATATTAAGAGGTCAGCCATCATTTAGTGCTGATACATCTATACTAATAGAAGAATTAAAATTTAGAATAAACAAACAACTTCCATAAACTAACTATTTATAATTATGAAACTCGATCAATTAAGAAATATAATACGAGAAGAAGTCAGATCAGCTGTTAAGGAGGAGTTACAAGAAGTAATGAACGAAGCAGTAAAAGCAGCGAGTACACCATCAAACAGCGTCAGTACTCCAACTAAGACTATTCAAGTTGAAAAACAAGTACCTACATCAACCAATCCAATAATGGAGATGTTAGAACAAACCAAAGCAAGTATGACTCCTGAAGAGTACAAAAACGTATATACAGGAACATCAGATATGGTACAAAAACCTAATTTTGCAACATCAATGGCTAATCAGATGGGTATGACACGTCCTACCGGAAATACCCCAGGCTTAGACATTTCTCAATTTGATTTTGTTAAAAAAGCAGGATCAGTATATAATAAGTCAATAGAAAAAGATAAACAAAAACACGGAGTAGCATAAGTATGGCATTTAATAGCAGAAGAATAAATCCATTAGATTTACAGCCAAGGAAAGCGATCGGGGTATCATTACCTCTATCTGGAGCAGCTGTATTTAATTCTACGTATATGACTAAAGATGCTATTAGAACTAATATAATTAACTACTTTTTAACCGGGCAAGGAGAGAGGTATATGAATCCAAGCTTCGGCACTATTATTAGAAACCTAATGTTTGAAAATATAAACCAGAATATGGTGGATAGGGTAAAAAGTACAGTAAGAGCAGGATTATCAGAATATTTTCCCACTGTAGTACCTAGTGATTTTAAAGTTATTGGGACACCTGATTCAAATACAGTTACATTATCCCTAAAGTATTCTATCAAAAACACAAACATACAAGACGAGGTAGTAATAAATTTTGAACAATAATGGCAGAAATAAGAGATATAAAATACGTTTCAAGAGAATTTTCAGACTATAAACAAGAGTTAGTAGAGTTTGCAAAAAACTACTTCCCTGATTCTTACAACGACTTTTCTCCTACATCACCAGGAATGATGTTTATAGAGATGGCTGCTTACGTAGGAGATATTTTATCATTCTACCAAGACACTCAACTACAAGAGACTTTTCTACAATACGCTAAAGAACCAGGTAATTTATACTCCATGGCGTACATGATGGGGTACAGACCTAAAGTAACAAATGCTTCTGAAGTTGAACTAACAGTATCTCAAAACATAGGCGCTGATCCCACAACAAATGGACCTAACTGGAACCAAGCACTTGTAGTAAATGAAAATACTACTGTAACCTCTACATCGAAAGGTAGAGCAAACTTTTTTATTGAAAATAAAATAGATTTTAGTTACTCTAGTTCATATGATCCTACCGATATAGTAATCAGCCAATTAACAGAAGGGATACCATCAGAGTTTACTTTAAGTAAAAAAATAAAAGCCTTCTCCGGCACTGTAAAATCTATATCAGAAACATTTACTACTGCTAACAAATTTACAACTATCACAGTAGAGGATACTAATATAATTGGTATTCTAGAAATAGAAGATAACTCTAGCTCAGGTAATAATAAATGGTACGAAGTTCCCTTTCTTGGACAAGATACCGTTTTTGTAGACCAGGCAAATATAAGCTCAGATGTAGATAAAGTCCCAAATACCCTGTTATTACAGAAGGTTCCTAAAAGGTTTGTTACAAGGTTTAATTCTAAAGGTCAACTACTAGTCCAATTCGGAGCAGGTACAGTTGGAGCAAGTGATGAAACATTTACCCCAAATCCTACAAACGTAGGAATGGGAACACAGCAAGGTATTAGTAATTTAGATAAGGCATTTGACCCTTCTAATTTCCTATATACAGGTACTTATGGATTAGCTCCATCTAATACTACATTGACTATAAAGTACTTAGTTGGAGGCGGAATTGAAGCTAACGTTCCTGCAAACACGCTAACAGGGTACAGTGCAACTACCACTGCAGTAGACGACCAATACGCAGGAACATTGAGTTTTAATAATGAACAAGCAGCAACAGGAGGTAAAGATGGAGATTCTATAGAAGAAATAAGACAAAATACATTAAGAGCATTCTCAGAACAAAAAAGAACAGTTACTCTTCAAGATTACACAGTAAGAGCTCTTTCCTTAGACCCAAAATTTGGAACAATTGGAAAAGTATTCGTTACTCACGATGAGTTGAATAGTACAAGATCTACTACAGATTCTATAATAGATACTAATCCGCTAGCTCTATCTATGTACGTTTTAGCTTTTAATAATGATAAACACTTAATTACCGCTTCTAAAACCTTAAAGGATAATTTAAAGACATATATGGCGTATTATATGCCATTAACAGATGCACTTAATATAAAAGATGCGTTTGTAGTTAATATTGGAGTAAATTTTGATATTTTAGTAAGACCTAATTTTAATAGTAGAGACGTATTACTTAAATGCAATAATGCACTTCAAGATTTTTTCAAGATAACTAAGTGGAACATAAATCAACCGGTAAATATATCTACAATCTATAGTCTATTAGATAAAGTGACAGGAGTACAGACAGTAAGCAAAGTAGAGATAGTAAATAAACAAGGAGGTAACTACTCAGAATATGCATACGATATCAAAGGAGCTACTAGAAACAACGTAGTATATCCTTCTTACGATACAATGATATTTGAATTAAAGTTTCCTAATCAAGATATAAAAGGAAGAACAACAGTACTATAATATGGCAATTTACAGAATATTTCCAGAGAAAGACACATTCATATATACAGAGCAACTAACTAGTAATGCCGGTAAAGATGAGATTATAGAGATAGCAGGGTACCCTGGCACTTTAGACGGTACAGGGCAAACTAACCGTATATTAACTAAGTTTTCTGATGAAGAGATACAAGATGTGATACTAAACAAAGTAACTCCATCCGCACTTAACTCGATGAGTTCAAGTATAAAAATGTATCTTGCAAGTGCAACTGAACTACCAACAGAATATACACTATACGCTTACCCTATACATACCAACGGCTCTTCTAATTGGGACAACGGTATAGGTAAGTTTGGAGATATCCCGATAAATACATCAGGAACAAGTTGGACATATAGAGAATCAAATCTACAGTCAAGTTGGAACTTATCTAATTTTACTCAATATACTACTGCTTCTTTTATAGATGGTAAACAAGGAGGAGGAAACTGGTATACTGCATCAAACGCCGAGTCAATGGAATTTATACAGACTCATAACATGTCATCAACTCATGATATGGATATAAATGTAACTCCTGCTATAAAACAGATGTACGGAGGTACATTAAGTAATAAGGGGTTTATAATAAAATTGCATAAAGACTTAGAACACAACACTACATCAACAATTAAATTAAAATACTTCGGTAAAGATACAAACACAATATATCCACCAGTCTTAGAATTCGGTTGGGATGATAGGGTATATGATCAAGGGACTTTATCTGTACTTGATACGGATATGTCTGTAATAGATATTAAAAATAATAAAGGTGAATACGCAGATGAAGGTAAGCAGAGATTTAGAATTACAGCAAAACCTCAATACCCTACAAGACGATTTACAACATCATCAGTATACTTAGACAACTACGTACTACCATCTGCATCCTATTGGGGATTGAGAGATGAAAATACAGAAGAAATGGTAGTTGACTTTAGTACAGACTTCACCAAAATTAGTTGTGATCCAGAAGGTTCATTCTTTGATATTTACATGGATGGGTTGCAACCTGAAAGATTTTATCGTATATTGGTAAAAACAGAAGTAGGAGGAAGTAACGTTGTAAGCGATAATCGTAATATATTTAAAATTGTTCGTAATGGCTAAAGAAAGAGTAAGGATAGAGAGACAGTCATATAAAAGAGCACAGATTCGTACATCTTTAGATGTAGAATTTAATACGTTCAAAGAAGAGGAGGAAGACCTAGAATTAGATACAGTAGAAGAACTATTCAGATTATACGATAAGTTATTTTATTCCATACCTATAGAAGGCGTTGATAAATCTCATAGTTATATATTGGAAAAAAGCTCTGAGATTGCAGATTTTGATAAAAATACAGATGACATACAACCTCTATTGGATGAGATTACTCAACTTAGGGAACAACTTTTAAATGCTAATGAACAAATTTTCGATCTACAAAATCAACTATAACTTATGGTAGAAATAAAGTATGACATATTTGAAATAGACCCAGACACTCTATTAGAATTAGATGTCATTTCAGATGAAAATTTAAAAAACTACTTAGAAGAAGTAACAATCCCAAGTACTTTTATTCCTAATGAGGATTTTATTGAATTATCCTATTATACGTTAGATAATACAAAACTACTTTCCCTCAGTAACTATACAAACTATTCTGTATTATCTGGAGATTCAAAAACATCAGTCAAAGGTAACTCAGAAATATCAATAGATCCACTAGAAGATTATAAAGCATATTATAATGATAGTTCAGAAGTAAAAGCTCTATACCACTTCTTAAGGAATCCCTTTAAAATACAGGGTACTAATTCAACTTTTTCATTAGAGAGTATATCTCCTGATAGGAGAGAATTGAGATTAATCCCCGTTAGTCTAGGAGCGATAGATGTAGGTGTACTAGCTAATCGATTAGAAAACAGATTAGAAAACTCTACCTATAACCTAGATATACATTTATACAGTAGTGTTAATGAATTTTACCCTATAGTCAATATAGGAACTAGGGAATTTAGAGGTACAACTGCATTAGTAGTCAAGTTAGCAGAACCTCTACAATCTTCTACTAAAGTGTATAGCACGTTCTCAGTAGTAGAGAAGATATCTAATTCTTTAGCATATGAAATAAATACTTCTGTAATAGAAGAAGAACCTCCTATACCAACTTTAAGAGGAGCAAATTTCAACATAGGAGTAGAAGAACAGACAGCTGAGCCATCAGAATACTTTAACTATAACGAATTATTCAGTTTTCCTAACGGAAATAGTAATAGAGAATTAAATTCACTATTCAACGAAAAAGGAGCAGAACTTGGAATAGATTACTCAGAGTTTAGTAACTTTATTAACTTTTCCTCAATAGAAGAGAGGTTACGTAATTTTAAATATAAAGTAGATTTATTAGAATCTTATCAGTCAAATTTAGATATAATAAATAACACAGGAGCAACATATAACTCTTCGGGTGTATCAGGTAGTAGGGATTATTACGAGAATTTGCTAAACGGAGTAGTAAATAACTTTGACCACTATGAAAGGAGTCTATACTATGAAAGTGGATCTAATTCATGGCCTAAGTCAAATGATGAAAAACCGTATATAAATCAAACATCTGACTCCACAGAAGCAACATTATGGTATACAACTAAGTTACAAGACGCAGTATTATATGATGCTCAAAATGCTAATATACTTACTAACACTATTCCTTCGTACCTTAAAGAGGATGAAAGTAACGACCCGTATAACTTATTCATCAGTATGATAGGTCAACATTTTGATAATTTATGGACATATACGGATGCTGTATCAAAAAAGTATGATGCAGATAACAGAATAAACAGAGGAGTCTCCAAAGACTTAGTAGAAGAATTACTTAAAAACTTTGGCTTAAAGTTATACACCAGTAATAAATCAGCAGAAGACTTATTTAAATACTTTATCGCGAATTCTTACGACGTCACGGACGAAGTTTTAACATCCGGAATAACTACCTCCGGTGAACAAGCCTTATCACAGAACGACTACCAAAAAGAAATATATAAAAGAATCTACCACAACTTACCGATACTGTTAAAAAGTAAAGGTACAGAAAGAGGATTAAGAGCGTTGATAAACTGCTTTGGAATCCCTTCTGATATTCTTAAAATAAAAATATACGGAGGACAGTCGGTAGAAGAGCTACCGTATTTTGCAGGAGAACAGGCTTGGACAGGTTCTATAGATAAGGTAAGATTAGATAATACCGGCAGCATAGTAGAAGGTAGTACATTATCATACTATACTGAAATTGCCAGAGGAGATAACAAATACACACAGGATTTACATAGAATAGAAGTAGGATTTTCCCCTTCAGATAATATGAACTCCTACTTAGTTTCTCAATCAGCAGTTCTTTTCCCTAACGATACATTTAATATAGACGATTACATAGGAGATCCAAGAGGATACAAAAGCAACATATACCCAGATCTATATAAGTATTCTAAGATCATATTTGAAAACGTTGATGCATATAACTTAAAGGATTTTGTTCGTTTAATAAAATTCTTTGACAATGTAGTTTTTAGAATGGTTAAAGACTTTGTCCCTGCTAGAACAGTAACAGATTCCGGTATAATAATAAAACCACATTTATTAGAACGTTACCATACTAAATCTCCAGTAATGACCTGGACCATGCCAGAATACAGCGGTTCTATAGATACAGCATTTATATCAGGCTCTAATACCGGAACATATGCAAACATAGGAGCTAACTCCATACCAGGCCAATCAGGAAAAGAATCCTCTACTAGTTCCCTACTATTTCATCGATCCATACAAACACCTCAAGGGAAAAAATTTAAGAACGTTAACCAACAACAGGAACCAAAATTCAATGGAGAATTATACAACTCTAAAATTAAAGTAACTGATGGAGAGTTAAATCGAGATAATCCATTTAAAAACTTAAAGTACGATAAAATAGAATACAATGTTATACTATTTAGAGACCCACCTCCTAACGTTTGTGCACTACCGGATGAGAATTTAGGGGTTTTTATACTAGATCCACAAGATCCAAACCTTCAGTCTTATAACTTAAGTCTACTATTTGGTGTACCTAATCTGAACTTTACAGTGGAGCAAGACGGAGTAACAACAACTGTTGATCATCCCGAATTTTTATTCGATTTTTCTAGTAACGGAACTAACCAACAGTATGATGAATTCACAGTTACTGCTAATCACTTAACACTCCCCGACTGTACAAGTGTTAGAGTAGTTAAGCTGGTAGGGTGTGATTTAGAACTTAATTCAAACGCACCTTCAGTACTATCGGTCGGTACTCACGACCTAACCGACTTCATATCACAAGGATCAAATACGGATTTAATATATACTATAGAAACTTCACAAGGAATAGTAACGGTAGATAATCCTACACAGTATACTATTCAAGAAAATGACTTTGAAAATGGAGATACTCTTGTTCTAAAAGTTCAAGATGAGAATAACCCGGAATGCTTTAGAACGAAAAACATAGAATTCAATAACTGTACTCTACAGCAACAAGGAAATTCCTACCCTATAGTAGGACAAGGAGAAAGTAGCTACTATCAATCACCGTATTCTTTTACAAATGAGACAGATAGTACACAGTATTACTTTCAACTTCAGTGGGATAGTGCAGGCTGGCCTTATAATGAACCACGACCTACTTTTGAAGCTGATAGGTTTAGCATTTGGCAACCAATAGGACCCAATTCAGTAAGTGCACACTCTGTTGCAATCTTAACTACTGTATTCCCAACAGCTAATGCTGTAGACACCCATACTGGAACACCTCCTAGTAATGATCTTAATGAATTTACTGAAATAGAATACCTTGTAGCAAATCCTCCTCCTCTTACAGAACACCATAAGGTTAGAATCAAATTTAAAGCAGAAAATTCTTTTTCATGTATAGAAGTAGGAAACAAATACGGTTTTTTTGAAGGAGCAGAAACAGAAGATATTTATTCTGGTCCTGTAAATGTACTATATAGTTTTAATGAGTGGATGAGTTGTTGTCAAAGCCCTAGTACTTCACCAAGGACTGTTATTATTCCTAATTACACTAGCTTAACACATTTATACGAAAACGGCAACGGTAGTATACCTTTTGAACCTCTATACAAAGTAGCATACGACCAAAATGGAAATGAGATTCCCGGTAGCCTTGCAGATACAGGATACTACTCAGACGGGATGTCTATAGCATACTTTCAAAATTCTGGCGGCGGACAACATTTCTGGGGACCAATATATATGTGTGGTAATATGCCTGGTCCACAACAAGATCAATGTTTTTAACATAAAATACTGATAAATAAAATTATGACAGAAGCAGCATTCATACAAATACACACTACTACTAACGGTACAAATATAAACAGGCGAGGACATATGCACCTGAATGTAAATCAAGACGTAGATGGTAACGCAGTAGTAAGTGGTGTTATCTTACACGTTGATGCATATAAAAACCGCGATGAAGGAAGCACAGATGTTGATGAATTCTTAAAGGATATAGACCTGGTTCTCCAACAAGCAGAAACTATTAAATTTACTTTTGGAACAAATAATCCACTTCAACCGTCAACATATGAGCTAATAATTACAGATTCATCATACTACAGTGCACCATTTCCATTCTTCTACTTTACTATTGAACCAACAATTTTTGGAGTATATAATAACGACTACTTGTACGATCCCCAACTTCTTACAGATGTAACCATTACGCCGTATATTCCTGGACTTTCATTTAAATTTAGCGACTTCAACCCACTTTTTAATAATACTTCAAGTACTAGAAAATCTAAATTTTTAATGCAATCAAATAGATTAGAGTCAACCACAATGCCATCTAATAGCGCTTCACTGTATGACCAGACCGCAGAAAAAGCCTTTGTACAGGACACTATGTACACAGACACCGGTTGGAGTAATGCAAGGTATGTAGGATCTAAATCTACACCAGAAGACAATGCAGGGATACCTCCTACTATATCTGGAAGAAGCTTTGTAGGTGAAACATTTTCCGAAGATACTACAACAGATTATATTTGCAAATTAGACGATAGATTGCAAAGTGAATTTTTTCATGACGGTAATACTCAACTACCTAGATACTACTACGGGGCAGAGACTATAGATGAAAATGACGATTCAGTAACAGTAACGCCGTTAACTACACTATCTACCGGTGGTGGGTTAACTCTAAACTCTACCGTATTGAATTGGAATTACTCAACCCCACAATCAGATACCCCTGTAATAAAAGCAGGTTCATTACTTAAAATAATTACAGCAGGCAAAACAGAGTATATGAGGGCTACAACTTCATCTACTACAAGCAACGCTGAAGTAACAGTTTTAAGAGGACAAAGAGGGACAACTCCATTAGTTCATTTAGTTAATAGTAACATATACCTGGTAGAGGAGTATACGGTGTATAAACTAGATTCTGCTGGAGGAAGTAGATTGAATGCAGTTGGTACTACTAGAATATATGTTGAAGGTGCTAATTCAATTTTAGAATCCGATAGTACCGGTTTCATATTTTCTCAATCCCTCTGCCCAGTATTTAATATAGATATAGAGGACGGCCAATCAGGATAGAAAGGAAATTTAATAACAAACCAATAAAACATTAAAATTAGATATTTATATAATATACAACAAATAGAACATGGGATATTTAGATAATTCAATAGTAACTGTCGATGCTATATTGACAAAAAAAGGTAGAGAACTTCTTGCAAGAGGAGATGGCTCTTTTAAAATTACACAATTCGCCTTATCCGACGATGAGATAGATTATACACTATATAATCCAAACCATCCATTAGGATCAGCTTACTACGGGGAAGCAATAGAAAGTCTACCTCTTTTAGAAGCATTTCCTGATGAAACACAAATTATGAAGTATAAGCTCACAACTCTTCCTAGAGGTACTGCCAAGCTTCCAATATTAGATATAGGCTATACAGCTATAAGATTAAAACAAGGAGCTTCTTTAGCAATCACACCACAAACACTCAACTACTTAGGTTCATCCCAAACTTTCGAAGCTGGAGGGTATGTTGCTACTATTGCAGATGCTAGAGTTTTACAAACATTCAACGGTGTAGGAATAAACACACCAGAAGCTGAAAGACTTAACTCCACAACAACCTTAGGTACTAACGTGTCTAAAACAGCGATAGGTACATCAATAAACATAACAGGAACTACAATTAATACATTATTTGCAGGTCAAGATTCTCTTCAAACAACAATCACAGTGATAGGAAGAGATTCAGGAGCTAGAGTAACCGTACCACTAACAATTGTAAAAGTAAATAACTAATAACATATGTCATTTAAAAGATTAGACCCAGAAGATATTTCTATAAGTGCAGAATCAGTAGTAGCTCCACTATGGTCAGTTGGAGAGAAGTATCTCACAACATTCTTTACATCATCAGCACAGGTAGCTTCAAGCACAGGTGATTTTTTCTACGAAGTATACGAAAACGATACAGACCTCGCAGTTCCGTTTCATGTACAATTTGCAATAACATATGGACATAAAGAAGGAAAAGGAGCAGCACCATACGCATCGTCCGGTAATATAGTTGATGGAAAATCTCCCTCATCTACAATATACGGACAATATAGAAATTTAATTTTTGGAGATGAAGAAGTTGATTTTATGTTCGGCAATGTAGCCTCTGATGACATATACGTAATAAATTTAGACAGAGCAAGGTATAAAGAGAAACTACTACCCGGTTCTTTTAATTTAAAGTTAAAACAAGGAAGTAATATAATTGAATTAACAGATAACAGTAACGACTCAACCACAGTATCGTATGTTGATGCAGGTAGAGTTTACGATATTGTTTCAGGTTCCGACGGTAGTGCATATTCTGGAACAGGTTTTTCATCTGACAATGGAAGTTACGGTAAATTTTTACCAGACGTAGGAGTAGTTGTTTTAAACAGTAAAGCTCTTCAAGCACCAGCATCAGAAGAAGGAATTGCACTTCCAAGTAATCACACTGATAATGGCGCAGGAACTTCAAACATACAATACTTTTTTGACACAATAAGATTTGGAGCTAGTTCTTCCCTTCAATCAGAAGAGACAATATCTTCTAATTACGTATTCGTGAGAGTGCGCAATAGTGAGTTTAACTACTCAACTAACCCTTCAAATATTACGAGCTCAGGAGAATTAAGACACGATATTATGATTAACACTCCTCAAGCATACATTACAACAGTAGGAATGTATAATGATAATAACGACCTAGTAGGTGTTGCTAAACTATCAAGACCACTTCTTAAAGATTTTACAAAAGAAGCTCTTATTAGAATTAAACTTGATTATTAATGAATGAGTGCTTACAAAAAACTAAATCAACAAGATGCGTATATAACTACTCATACTGCCCGCAAATCGTGGATAGTAAGTGGTAGTCAATACCGGGAATTAGGTATACAAAATATTGTCGGCCTTTCAGGCTCCGGTGTATATATACCTACAGATTCAGATATAACTTACGGAGGTAATATCTCTAATTCCGGTAGTACTGCATACAATAAGAGACTGGTCTACGAAAGTAATGCACATCTATATTATAGTAGCTTCAACGGTTCGATAAATACAACCTCTTCTTCATTTGAAAACTATTTACAATCTTCCTACGAAGTAAGTGGCTCGAGACATTTAGATAATAGGGTAGCAATATTTTCGCTACCTAAAGAGATGTACGGTATACACTTATCTCCTTTATCTATCTCAATAACACCAGATTTCTCGAAGGGAGAGGATAGCTCAGGAAGCTTTGATAACTACGTAATTAATAACTACAGTACCGAAGAAGGTGTAAATTCTTTTGATACAGAAGTTAACCTATATATTGAAAACACAGATTTTATATTTAGTTCAACAGGAGCTACTTGTGCTTTCCCATCAGAAGATTACTTGGTAGACGAACCCAACTACGTAGATGAATCAACTCCTGCAGGAGGAGAGTTCTTAGACAATACAGATACAACACAGAAAAACTGTAACGAAATAGTAGATGATGGAGAAGGAAGACTTTTCTTCAAGTACTCTAGTCCAAGGTATTACGTAGGAAATGTAATATATACACACGGTCAATTAATTATAACTGACCCAATAGTTGCAATGTACTACAATCATTATTTTGACGCTGTACTTAAGTGGAAATCTACCTTACCTATATTTACCCACAACTACCACTGTAGATTAAAAAGCAGTGAATTTAACCATACTCTCAATAAAACAGCATTAACAAAAACAGACGGCAAAATAGCCGATAATATCTCTGGCTCTGCTTTTAATCCCTACATCACAACAGTAGGACTCTACAACGATAGTAACGAACTGATTGCTGTAGGAA
>Ga0098056_1000860_pt1 | contig 12364 bp, 22 predicted proteins | sample 17BtaG_FD_92583 | JGI IMG/M metagenome (GOLD analysis project Ga0098056, IMG submission 92583) | Marine viral communities from the Subarctic Pacific Ocean - 17B_ETSP_OMZ_AT15314_CsCl metaG | ecosystem: Environmental > Aquatic > Marine > Oceanic | place: Subarctic Pacific Ocean | collected...
AACCCAGTTAATAGCTCTATTAGCTAGATTACTTTCTTTTTTTTCTAGTCTTTCACCTAATTTACTAATTTCTATAGCAGAGCTCTTTGGAGGTTTTGCTGTCGTTACAGCATACCATAGACCATCAAGAAGGTCGTCGTTTCTTCCTTTTGGAAATTCAAACATTTCATCAACAATTGCATCATGTTCTTTTTTTATAAAAAGTTTTCTTCTATTAACTATAGGACATAATAATGCTTCAAGCCTATCTTCTTTCTTAATACCTCCGGGAGGTCTAATTCCCTGTGATAGACCCGGAGCTAATTTTCTATCACTACCAGCTAGTTTATTAACATGGTCTTTAATAATACCTTGAGCACCTACTTTTTCTACATTAACCCTTCTAACTGGATGATATTTTCTTGCAATATCTATAATTTCTCTAGGCATATCATATAAAGGAGAGTGCTCCCTATAATAATCTACTATATATATATTTCTATCGCTATCTATTGCGATTGTAACTATAACCTGGAAATCGCTTCTAGCATTTGTTTCATAAGCTAAGTCAACTCCCATGTATACATTTACGGGAATAGCAGATTCATCAATCATCATATAATTAAATCCTCCTCTTTCCTCTATATGTCCTCTATATTTATTAATTCTATCAATTTTAAATTTAGCAGTTTCTAAATCTCTAGCCTCATTCATGTACTCTTGAGCAAACTTGTGAGTTAATCCCATCTCTGAGAACCTTGACTTAATGTCGTCTAGTTTTTGCTTTGTAAAGTAATTTGGCCATAAAGGAACTCCGTCAACCATAGCTTTTTTATATAATACATTCCAAGCAGATTTTCTTCCTTCTTTTTCGGCGTCTAGATATCCGTCATATACCCCTTGAAGAAAAGAGTCGTAGTGAACTATTGTACCAATAAGCCATATTGAACCTTCGTTTTCTTTTGAGTTTTCTAATGCGGGCTCTACCGTAGACATTACCCATTCTTTAATTTCCCTTCTTCTATCTGGCGTTTTAGTATTTAATTCTGATTCAAAGTCGTCAAGTATAATATTAGTATACCTTAATCCTAATTGAGAACGACCACGTAATCTTTGAGAAGTACCTTTTGCTATAATCCTATCTCCTCTAGCAGTAGTAAATTCTTTCTCTGTCCATTTATTACCTTTTAAGTCTCCAAAGTAATACTGTAAAGCAGGGTTGATATCAATATGATTTTGAATATACTTAATATGGTCTATAGCTTGAGATTGTTCTTCGGATACCCAAGCGATAAATTGTTTTTTTTCTGGAGGAGAAAAATACAACTGATATAATAACGCCGTTTTTGCTAATGTAGACTTTGCATGACCACGAGGTAGTATAATGCAAGCTCTTTTTTCATCCCCTAACAATAAGTCACTTAACTCGTATTGGTAAGGAGCTGGAGTAGATTTCATAAAATCTTCAGGTAAAAACATTTGACCAAAGGTTATAATATCTTTTCTAGCTAGTTCTAATGCTTGTTCCTTTTGTGATAAGTCTGGTGGAACTATATTAAATAATTCAGGCTTCTTGGAATTCTTTTTCATAAACCCTATCTAACATTTGTAATGTTTTTATTGAGTGCCAATCCCCATCAGGCACTTCTGTAAAAGAATTAGAACTTGCCCAAAGTTGTGGACCTGCTACATATATCCAAGCTTTTTCTGTTTTTCCATCATCCATCTTAATAGGAGCTGTTGTTCTTATATAAAGACCTTTTGCTACACCCTCATATTCATCGTACATATTAAGGTCTTCTAACGTAACATCTACTAACTCAACTACAGCACCTTTTCCTTTTTTGTTTTTAATAACAGCGGGAAAAGATTGTGTTCCAGGAAAAACTAAACTAAATCCTTCTACTCTACCAGTATCGGGATATCCTCTTCTAAGAGTTCCATATACAGCCAACCTCATCAAGAATACCCTACTGTATTAGGTATTCCCATCTCCATAATTAAAAATTTTGGAGAATATATGGTTAAACAGTTAAAACATTTAATACCGCTACAATCTTTTTTACGAGCATCCCATATATAAACACCAGTCTTTTTAAGAGAGTAGTGACATATATGGCATCTATTTTTCTTCGATATCTGCTTTAACTTCAGCCAATTTTTCGTATTTGGATTCTTGAATTGCATTTAGTTGCTCCTTAGAAAATCCCTGGAATAATGTAACCGATTCTGATTTTTTCTCAGTATCCATCATTCCGGATATTTTCATTAATGTTGTTAGTGCTGTAATCTTGTCTCTATCACTAGATTCAGATTTATCTATTACGTTTCTCATTTCTTCTAAAAGATACTTAGGCGTAATCTCTGCTTCGTTTAAATGCTTATCTACTTCTTCTCTAATCAAGTTTTTTACCCTATCGGTTTTTAACAACAGCTTTGCTTGAGAAGCTGCATATGATTTCTTTTTACTAGGAAAAGCAGTCATATAAGCATCTACAACATCGTCTCCCTTTGCTACATACTTAGCAAATAGAAATTCTTTTTCTGTTGCTTTTATTCTTTCTTTCTTACGTACTGAGGGAGATTTGCCATCTGTTGCAAATGTATGCATATTAGTACGCATTTCTCCCGTCATAGTAACGTTTGGACCACAAACAAAAGAACCTATTATAGTTCTAATAAATGTAGTCTCTTTTTTTCTGTCGGGTCTTTTTAATATTCCGACATACAGTACTTGACAAACTTGCCCATCATCTGACACAATCCAATCACCTACAGAAGCGTGCCTCCAATCTTCACAAAGAGAAACGGAAGGGTTATATTCTGCAAACTCTTCTACGTTATCAAATAAGTATTTAGTTTCGCCGTTTACTGTTCTTGTTTTCATAATTTAACTATTTTTCTTCTTTGTCGTCAACATCTTTATTAAGTTCATCAACAACGAAGTTTATATAGTTATTCAAAAGAAAGCGTTTCTCCATTAAGTCTTGCTCTGCTTGTTGGCAAGCTGCTCCAAGTTGATTCGCTCTTAAAAACTGAGCTTTTGCTTCATCTGATAGTTCAGAATGTAAAAACTCATATTCTTTTTCATTATGCATGATTTTCATCATTTGTTCTTTTTCAGCCATTTCGTCTCCTATTATAGCGGGTTAACTGTAGGGTTAATGTATTCTTCTAGTCTTCTATGTAATTTTTCTAGAATTACAACATCAGCCACATTATGTTCATATATCTTTTTTATAGACTTCTCGTCTCCCCATCTAGCTTGTGCCCAATATTTAGGCTCAACCCTTGTTTTTCCCTTTATGTCAAAAAATTCAGTTGCTGCCATTAATGACGAGCTATGAAGCTTTAACTTTGATTTTACGGGATAATACAAGTCTTTATGAGATTTTTGGTTATGTAACGGAAAAAATGTTCCGTGGTGTAAAGCTCTAGTCCTAATGAATGGAATATCAAAGTGTGTTCCATAATAAGTATATATAACATCATACTTATTCATTTCATCAACTAATAGCTCTAATATTCTAGCATCTTGATTTTTAGACATAAGCTCTTCCCTTGTTATCCAAGCACCTTCTACCTTCTTATTGCTTCTGCCTTTTATACACCAAGACAACATTGTATCAATATTAGCACTAAAACCTGTTGATTCAATATCTAGGTAACCAATAGTCATATCGTGTCCAGTAGAATATCTTTCAGGTTTTCTTAAACCTAAAGACTCTATTTTTCTAGTCACTGCTTTATACGTTCTATTATATCCTTGTATTCTAATCATTTGATATAATTCGAATGCAGACTTGTTTGTCTTAGAATATTTATCTAAAATTTCAAGTTCGTCTTCTGTCCACCTATGTACTGCCACTATCTACCTCTTTTCGGAAATGCTGTAGAAAACAATCTTCCTACTCCACGCTCTACTCTACCCCAAAAACCTAATTGTTTTTTTGCAACTTTTATTTTTGTGGTTGTTTTTTTAGCTTTAGCCATTATTTACCCCATTTTTGGTTTTTAACTATTAACGCCATCACTGCATATACAGCAGTATCTAAAAACGCGTCTTCTATAGGTTCGTTCTGTGCCTTGAAGTTATGTTTAGTTGATAGGTTAACTAGTCGGTTTATCTTATCATTCAACCTTACTATAATACCTAATAAGGCTATATTGACTTCTTCCTCTGATTTTAATTGAGTTCCCATAGCAATATTGCCAGGACCGTAGTCAAATTGTTTTTTACAGAATGTCATATACATAGTATTAAGTATCTTTTGAAATTCGTGTTCTGTTTCAGGAAAGTTGTCTTTTATATGTAATACTGTATCTTCAGCTGTTGTCTTTTTTTGTTCCATGTTTTGGAAAATCCTCCATATCCGGTTTGTCTTCTAGTTGTCTTATTATGAATGCATCCAGTTGCTGTTGTAGCTTCTGAACCAACGCATAATTTTTCTGGTTTTTGGCTTTTATTATTTTTTCTGTGATTTCTTCCATAAATAGTCCGCTACGCCCAGTTGAAACAATCCATTGGAGATTGCATCTATTTTACTTTCATCGTGCTCTAATCCGTAATTATAGAACAATGCGTGTAATATCTCATGCATCAAGGTCTCTTTCTTTCTTGAATCGTGGATATCTTTATTAATAAGTATTAAATTATCTCTTACTAGATGTCTGCCGTATAATTCTTTACTACTATCTTCATGTTCTAATGATAGTTCTAATATATTATAATCATGACCACCTATATGTAATCCCATTGTTTTTTTCTTCATAATACTCCCATATTGTTAATTGTGTATGCAAATTACATAAAAACTACTACACAAGTCAAATAAAATATTACTTTTCTTTAAAAAAACGCACGACACGTCAATAACTCAATGTTCTTAGTACTCAATATTCTATATTTGGCTACAAATACAAAAAAAAGGGTTAACAATAAAGAAATATCTTGACTCAAACAAAGCAAACAGACTAACTTTAACAGTCCGAAGGACGAAAAAAAACACTAATGTTCGATGTTCAATAAATGCTTAAATTATTAAATCTTAATTTAAAATAATGTTCGATGCTCGGAGAGGGTGTTCCTAAAAAACAAATCGCAAAATTTTTGAAAGCCCCGAAATTTATATTATATACCATTATAACCCCGAAATTTGCTACTTGGTTGAAAAATAGCAGGTTTTTGTGTGTCCCTTTTGTGTTTTAAAAAGCCGGCGGGGGTATTCCTAATTGGAAATTCCAAAAAAAGGTTGAAAATTTGGTTTTCTGATAACCTTCGTTAAATATTATAGATTCTTAGTCGCTATTTATTTTTATTTATTTTATAATAACCCTTGACTCTTATTATTATAGTTATTAATATATATCATGATATTAATTAAACTAAGAAAGGAATTACAGATGACAACACTCGAACAAGAGTTGATAACATTACTAGTATTTATAGTAATAGCATTTGTGTCTTATGTCTTACTTAGATTACATGTTAGATTACAGAGCATGGAATCAGATAGTGTAAGAAATAAGAAAGACATTGAGTATCTAAGTGATAAGATACTAGAACTAAGGAAATAACAACAACGGCGGGGGCTTCGGCTCCCGTCACAACGAAAGGAAATATAATGATTGAATTACTAATAATGGCTTTAATACTTAGTGTGGTACTTAACATAGGACAGGCACTGAATGCAGAGTTTAGCAAGGGTTACAACCTAGGTATGAAGTATGCTAAGGATTGGGACCAGAGAGTTGAAGCACTGGAACGTGAGACATTCGAAGATGACGAGCATTGCGGACATGGTCAGTGTTGTAAATAGTAACCGAAGATACCCTGGGTGTAAAAACCTGGGGTATTTTTTTGTGTATAATAATAAAAAAAAGCAATGAGCTGTATCGCTAGATAAATAGTGACTAGCTTTAGAGCTAGACTATAAGTGACTTAGTCTAGCTCTAACCCCCGACGATACCGATTATACCGGCTAAATTATAGCCGGTATAGGGGAACCCCGCTAACGTCCTAAGAAAGCGGGGCTTTGGTTATATTATACCTTCCTAGACTCAAAATTGTCCTTTAATTGAGGCAAGGTTTCAGTTTGTTCTGTTTCGCCGGTTTCGGCATTTTTAAGGGGTTTTGTATAAGTCATTACACCCTCATGTTTACGTATTAGAGAATTTAACTCTTTTTCTCTTGATGAATCTTGAACCAATTCCAAGATTCGTTTCCCGTCTTTTGATACGGCTTTATCGTTGCTTTGTGCCAGCTTCGACGCGTTAGCAACAACGCGTCCTTCATTTGTAGCAGGGACCGAAACGGAGACGTTAAAATCCTTCATTTCTTCAGCAGTAATACCTTTGGCTTTTAGTAGTTCTGCTAATCCTTGCGTTATTTTGTTACTCATACCTATAAAATAGTCATTTCTAAGTTAAGGAACAAGGATTATATTGTCTTTTATAATCTTTTTTTCTTTTTATATCCTGTGAGAATCCACCTGTAAGCTGGACTATAGCTGAAAGCTAGACTTTCGCCTAGCTTTCAATCCACCCCGACAAAATAGTTGATGCTGGACAAAATAAACCCGAACGTCGCTTGTTATTGTCGTCAAAAAGTTGTATATTTTGCTATGCAAATAATTACATCTACAACGCATTTCAAAAACGACGAAAGGAAATAATATGTCGGAAACAATGAAAAAGACGATTACTGATAAATGTCCTTGTTGCAGTCAGTTATGGACACGAGAAATCGACGTCCCGAAGCCAAAGGTAGGAATTGAGGTTTATGCAATAGAAGACAATAAAGGAAGGGTAGACGTTACAATAGAGCTTGTCCGTCCTATATATCAGGACAAAGCAGGAGACGTAGACGTATTCGAGAGCATGTCTAAAGCAGAGTCAGACGTAGTAATTGCCCTTTACGCTAAGAAGTATTTAAAGGACAATACCGTATTAAGAGTCGATAGCAACTATATGGACAAATATGAGACACACAGCCGAAGACACGTTCTAGAAACGTCAAACGTAGAAAAAGGACTTAAAAGTCTACGCAAGGCAAAGAGACAATCAAGACGTAATAGACAGATTGACGGGTAATGTCTAACCCCACAAAACAGACAAAAGATTTGATTAAGACTTTGTATATAAGCAATAAGCTAGACTCTAGGTCTAGGAAAGAGAGAGACAAATGAAAATAGAAGATTATCAATTTGTTGTATTTAGTGATAGTGGAGGAGATTTACACTACGTAAATGATATAACAGACAAAAAGCAATTAAAAAAAGCACTTGAAGTAATCAAATATCACAAAGAAATAAATGGGATTGATGTTTGGATAGAAGTGAGATTTAATCCGATACTGGAGGACAGACGTAATGATAGATGAACAGATAAAAGAACGTAGACGTATAGTCAATGAAATAGAACGTATTAAAAAAGCAATATTAAATGTAAGAGTAGACGCAAATATATTAGTCGCCGATTTAGAGATTAATAAGACAGAATGCGTAGAAATGGCAAATTTAATGTCCAACAGCTACGACATACTAGAAGAAGGATTAAAAACCTTACACCTTATAACGAGAGATAGACTATAAATGATAGTAATGAAGAAAGATAACAAGGGACGACAAATTACGTTGTCCCTTGCAGAGCAAAGGAAGTTAGATTATAACAGACGTGCTTGGTTTTTAAGACGCAAGTATAAGAACTTGACAAAAGATTTATTTTACGTATGGCAACATAATACGAGAAGTTTTAACAATCAGTCTACTAGAGTATTAAAACTAGCTAGACGAATAGGGACGAATTAATAGTGGCAAGGCATAATCATTATCTAGGCTTTGTCGAGAGCATAGAGACGGAATCCTTTCCCGTCGATTATGACCTTGTCACGAAGACTTGTCGAAAGACAATTAATATAACGATAACCAAAATAGGAGATTAGACTATGTGTGGAATATATGGAATAGCGAAATCACCGACACCTTATACTACGAAGCAATTAAATATTGTCAAAAAGGTATTAAGGGAAATTGCAATAGATAGCGAGACTAGAGGTAGTCAGTCGTCAGGAATTGCAAGAGTCGGTAGTTCGACTAGGATTCACAAGTCACTATTGCCGTCTAGTAAATTTGTAGACACTTTGGAATATAACGAATCTGTTAAGTCATTAAAAGACGATTCATTTATATTGCTAGGACATACGCGTTTTGCTACACAAGGAGCAATAGTCAAATCAAATGCACACCCTTTTAGAGTAGGCGACGTCGTCGGTACTCATAATGGCTGTGTTTACAATATCAAAGAGATGGAGACTCAATTAGACAAACAATGTCCAGTAGACTCTCAATTGATATTTAAAGCAATTAACGACAACGACAACATACAAGAAGCAGTCAAAGATTTTGACTCAGACTTTGCGTTGTCTTTTGTCAAAGCAAATCCAATGGTATTATATCTATGCAGAGAAAGTAATAGACCTTTACACGTAGCATACATTCCGTCAATTAAGACGTTATTTTATGCTAGTGAATCGGCATTTATTGAGGACGCATTAGCAATAAATAACATTGAAGCAGACGTATTTAGTTTAAATAAAAATACACTTTACACGTTTGACGTTAGTAAGTTTACTGACGAGAAAATGAATGTAGTCAAAGAATCATTTAAGTACGATTCTAGAGTATATCAATATCAGATTAACAAATACCCAACACAAGTTCAGACGAATGCCTGGAGTCTTACAGACGACGAGTGGGAGCCTATAGTTCCTCAGTCTGCAATAGATGCAGAGACGTTACATCTATCACAGCTTTACGGAGGTAGACCGGATGAATGGTTTTGGGACGAAACACAACAAACGTGGTTCTTTATAGATAATGTCACAGGAGAAATAAAGTCTGAAGAACAGATATCTCAAGAACAATATTACGACCACAGATGGGAGTTAGAAGATAATGACACAAAAAGATAAAGCTATTAAAGAGGCAATAGATGCTGAGGTTATGCACTGCGAAGACTGTAATACAGAATTGTCGAATACATACGACGATTATTACAATGATACCGGCGACATAATATGCGAATCGTGTTATGAAGACTACACGACATGTATGGAATGCGACGAAATAACGCATGCAGACAATATCTCTTGGGTTAATTCAAGCCCTTATTGCGACAATTGTTATGCAGAAAATATTGCTAGTTGTTACGAATGTGGAAATGAAGACACTTTTGATAATCTATTCTACCATGACGAACAAGGTGAATATTATTGTGAGGATTGTTATGACGAATCTGACGAATATCCTTCGTGGAACGTCTACTCTAACGAATACGTTAAAACTGCAGAGTCTTTTACTAGTCCTGAAAAAGACTATTACTCTAGAGATACATTCAAATTGATACCTTCTAAAAGATATATGGGAATTGAGATAGAGACTAATTTCCATGACTATGTAGATGAAGGTAATTTGAGATTTGAATTAGATATGTCTATAGCACAAAGTAGATTAGAAGGTATACATGCTGACCCTGAAGACAATAGGCATTTAGGTAGACTACATATTCCTGGAGACGGCTCCGTAAGAAGAGGAGAACACGAGCATGGGACAGAAATAGTTATGCAACCTAGACGAGGAGATATCCTCCATAAGGACGTTCAGACGATATGTAATGTATTGAAGTATGGGAATGGTGCATACGTAAGTAGACATTGTGGTATGCATTTACATATAGACTGCAGAGATTATGACTGGTATCATTTTTCTGTCTTAACTTTACTAGTTAAGTTGATAGAGCCTCACGTCTATACGTGGGTTCCTCCGTCTAGATTAAATGGTAGGTGGTGTAAGCCTGTCAGTCAGTCGTTTAACGACTTCTCTTTAGTTACAAACAGAGACTCATTCGTCGATTTTTGGTATGACAATGGTTCTTTTAATAACGACAAATATAACGAGAAACGTTACCATGGATTTAATCTCCATTGTCACTTTCAGGCTAATCAAGGTTTAGAGATAAGATACCATGCCGGAACATTAAACCCCGACAAAATGCGACACTGGTCTATATTCTGGTCTAATGTCGTAGACACTGCTTATGAAATAGGGCAAAGTATGCGTGACGAGTTTGAATACGACCCAAACCTTAAGCAGTCTAGAATGTTTAAGTCGTTGTATAATAGAACGATTTACAGTAAAGTAGGTAAGATGGAGTCTAAGTTTAGTCACAATAGACACTCTATGTCTATTGAGGAATATATGAAAGCTAGCGAGAAGATGAGACGTTATCTGAATTTACCTCTAAAAGATAAACCTTACCTATTACAACCTATGTTGAACCATGTAAGAAGGAGACCGCAACAAGCAGTAATGTCTATTAGTAATATATTTGACACTTTCAACATACCTGACGAAACTGCAAGATTTATGCAGTCTCGAATGGTTGAGATAAACGCAGATAAAGAACATATAGACAAGTGTTTTGACAATAGAACAAGCATAGTAGAGTTTGACAAAAAGACAATGTCATTCAAATACGTAGATAGCTTAGTTAGTCAGTTTCCTTTAATTGACTATCCAGGAATACGACAAACATATTATGCAAGTGAACTTGGACATCTATTTGACGTTAATGGTAGAAACGAGGAATTAGTTCAGTATACCTTGTAGCATAGCAAGAGAATAGTAGACAGAATCGACATTTTTATCGGTTTTGTCTACTATTTTTTTGATTTATTTTTATAATATTATTATAATAGCTCAATGACAGCTCGACTAGAAAGGACAAAATAATTGACAAATGACAATAAAAAGCTTGGATTTTACGTATATAATATGTATTATCTTAAGAATATGAAACTTGTGGTGGATAAATATAAACAATTAAAAACTATTATAAGGATAGTTGCGGGTATTAAACCCCGCCCTTCCCTGAGATTTAATTGCGAGTATAATTGGTTGGCAAACCTATCCACCACTTTAACCGGAGAAAATAATGAATAAGAAATATAAAGTAAGAGTAAGCATTCCAGTAGAATATGACATTTCAGACTTAATGACTAGTTTTGAGACTACTGTAGATGTAGAAGCAGAGAATAATGAAGACGCAGTAAATTACGCAATAAGAGAATTTAATGAAAACTACGATTTAGATTCTATTTATGAAGAAATATACGACGAAGTAAAAAGTAACTTATTAGTGTGGCTAGACGGAGATTATGAGTGTGACACTTATGACGACGACTACTACTTTGCAGAAGAACAAAAACCTAGACCTTTTCCAGGAATGGAAGGTAGGGGAGTAGACGGAGGTGATAACAAACAAATGTATCTAACAAGTACAGGAGTAGAAGTAGATGTGTAAGAAAATAACGTCAGGATATCTTAGACAAAACGCAGAGTTAAGTGGAGTCTTTATATGTATAGACGGAGTAGAGTATAGAGTAGATACTAGCGAGTTAGACTTAAATCATATTATAGACGATATAAGTATGGCAGGAGACGACAATAATATGTCGAAGTATCTACATAAAGTAATGTATAAAAACCAAGGAGGTAATAATGAGTAAAGAAGCAATTAGATTACAGACACAAATAATAAATGCGACATCAAAACTACATAGTCTAGGATTTAGAATAAAATGCACATACATACCAGGGGCAGGTTGGGCGTCGGAGCTGGTTAATAACAACACTGGAGAAAACCACGAATTAGACGAACATAGTGAACCTAGTTTTCAAGACGACTACCAAGCTAAGTTAGACGCAGAGCAAGAGAAGAATAATGACTATGCTCTAGATAATATGACTAGCGACGATTATGATAATGCAGAAACTTGGGAAGAATTAGACAAGTTTGACAATTCTAATTATGAGGAAAAATAGATGAGCAAGATAAAACCACTAGATAATAGACTTATAGTAAAAGTAGACGCAGTAAAAGATAAGACAGATAGCGGTATATTGATTTCTTCAGAAACTCAAAAGAAACAAACTAAAGGACTGGTAGTTGAAGTCGGACCAAAAGTTAAGACTCTTAAATCAGGGGACTATATTACATACCCAGATTATGCAGGAAGTGTTGTCGTTGCAGATGGAGAAGAATACTTAATAATGAGAGAAGTTGAAGTTCTGGCGGTGATAGGATGATAGAGCATGAAGAAGGTAATATAGAGTTTAAAGATAGAGACGATTGTGTTTGGATGTCAAGTTGTTGTGGAGGTAGTGCTATGACAGAACTTGTAGAAGACGGAGATATAGGTGTCGCTATATGTAGTGAATGTCGTGACTGGGCAGACTTTGAATTGGAGGAAGAATGACAAAGTTAAATAAAGGTGCTATACCTAGATTGACGCAAGAAATATTTTATAAGTGCCACCCAAATGGGT
>Ga0098056_1000863_pt1 | contig 12312 bp, 18 predicted proteins | sample 17BtaG_FD_92583 | JGI IMG/M metagenome (GOLD analysis project Ga0098056, IMG submission 92583) | Marine viral communities from the Subarctic Pacific Ocean - 17B_ETSP_OMZ_AT15314_CsCl metaG | ecosystem: Environmental > Aquatic > Marine > Oceanic | place: Subarctic Pacific Ocean | collected...
CACCATGATAGTCAAGCGGGTGCTGATGAAACCGGAGCGACATCATTTAGACAATCACGTTCAAATGTTGAAACCATATCACAAGTGTTATCACCTAAAGACATATTTCCTAATGAGGACATAAAATTAATTTCAACCGTAGATTCGGCTGATTATTCAAGAAATGATATTGACGTTGATAAGGTGATTAATTATCTATTTAAAATAGATACTAACTTACCTGTATTCAAAAATAGAATGTTATTAGGTTTAGTTATAAATAAACTACTTTTAGCGTTTAAAAACAAACCGGGTTTCTTGGAAGAGTTAGTTATGACTTCAACACCATCACTTATGAATATTCTACAGAATATTAAAAGAATAATGAAAGAGAAGAAATTTCCTGACGTTAACACACTACAGAAAAACGCGGAAGGATATGTCGAACAAATGAAGACTAGTCCAAATGTTAAAGTTGATGATGGTATTATTGTACAATACGGAGGTGGAAGTATGTTTAAGCCGGGTTCTTACGATAGATACACTCCTTTTAAGAATAATCCTGATGCCGATTTCATCGTCATTGCTTGGCCGTTAGGTTTGGTTCAATCTTCCTGTAATCCATTTAAAAAAGAACGTGAACTAAAAGGAGTCAACTTAGGTGAGATAGCACAAGAAGTCCTGTCTAGATGGGAGTCACAATTGAAAGAAAAAGAAATTCCTCTATCAACTATTAAATGGGTTTCCGAATCAGGGAAGGGTTTTGGTCCTGAGTCGGTTGGATTTACATTTAAAGATTTTGTTGCCTTATATGGTAAAAATTATAAAGATAAAAAAGAAGGTAGAAAAGATTTATTAAATATTGGTGAGATGATGGAAACACCATTTGAGGATTTATCTGAAGAAGAAAGACTTTTTTTAGATGATATATCTGTAAATGCGTGGGACTTCATTCAAGCTGGTAGTGGTGGTCACAAGTGTATCACTAATATTGCGGGGTTAAATTATATGGGTAAGAGAACAAGACCACCTCAGGGTAAATACAAATACAATAAAGATTCGGGTGATGCACCATACATTAAGTTTACTAAAATGATTCAACAGGAATTTGTTAAAAAGTTAAAAGAAAAAATTAAAGAATCAAAAAATATTGAAGAATCATATGTTACTCAAATTTTTAAATTGAAAGAGTCTAAAAAAAAAGCTGAAATAGTAGAACCTAATAGTGTTAACTTTATAAATGATTTAGAAAAAATTAGTGGTGAAGTTAAACAAGACGATAGTAAAACGATGTCGTTTAAAAAGAGTGTAGAAATATTTCAAATAGCTTTAGAGTTATTAGGTTACTCCCTTCCAAATTATGGTGTTGATGGTTTATTTGGACCTGAAACTGGTGGGGTCCTTAACAAATTTAAAAAAGATAATGGGATTGATTTAAGTGATGGTAAAATATCTATTTTTGATACTAAAACTAAAGATGTTATGGTTGAAAAAATTAAAAAATTAAATATTACTGATGAGGATATACAAAAATACACTACATCTTCTAAGTCATTTACATCGTTAGATGGTAACATAACTCATACATATACCGGAAAGGCGGCTAAAAACATTCAACTATTAATAGATAAAATGATAGAACATGGTGTTACTAACCCGGCGGCTCAAATTGGTATGTTATCGGTGATAGGTAAAGAAACTCATTTTATTAATAAAAAAGAAAGAGGTTATCATAATACATCTAATAGTAGAATTAATAAAATATTTTCTAGAACTAGAAAACTTTCTAATAGTGAGTTGGACAACTTGAAAAAAGATTATAATAAATTTTTTGATTTTGTTTATAACGGCAGGATAGGGAATAACAATGTTAACGATGGCTCCAAGTATATCGGTAGAGGGTTTAATCAATTAACGGGTAAAGCTAACTATGAAAAATATGGTAGTCAGGTAGGTATGGACTTAGTAAGTAATCCTGAGATAATGTTAGATGATAATGTTGCCGCTGAAGTTGCGGTTAAATTTTTAACTAAAAAAGGACCAAAAAACTTTACAGACCCTAACGAGGCTACACAGTATTACGCGGATGTTAATTCGGGTAGTCCAAAAAAACGTGCTAGACAAAGTTCTATGGAAGAATTACAAAAGTTTGATTTGGTTTAAATTAATTATTAATTACTTTAATTACGTCGTCTACTTTAAAATTTAATTTGTCACACGACCCGGAAGGTAATTCTAAAACCATATTACCGTATCCACAAAAATTATCACAATCTTTGGTTTTACAAGGTTTACAGTTTTTATGTATTTTAGTTATTACTTTGTTTTTAATGAATATAATGTCTAAAGGTATGATACAGTTTTTCATCCAAAAACAATGTTCTTCATCATCCATTAAAAATAACATTCCACTAAAGGAAGAATCAAAATTATTATTCATCATTCCTTTTTGAATGTCCATCGGTTTATAAACAGGTTTAACCTTAAAACCGTATTTATTTATTACTACTTTCATAACGATAAATATTAGTATATTTGTTAAATTTAAAAATAACTAATTAAAAATATTTTAAGTTGAAATGGGTTTTTACTAAAAAACGATATATTTATATTTTACACGTATCCCAACACCCCTTTCTTAATATAAAAAAGTTGGTTAAACACTTAAAAACCTCAAAATTTTATTTGAGGTTTTTTTGGTTTATTGAATATTATATTGTATATTTGTGTTATAAATATAAAAAGATATGGTAAATACGACTTATAAAATATTGATGAGACATGAAACTTACGGAGAAGTATTGAATGAAATATTTTCTGATAATATTCAATTTAAGATTTTTCTTAAGATGGTTCAAGGGTGTATAGAACTAAAAAGAGATTTAAGTTTCTTTAATGGAACTGATTTTTTAGTACACATCCCTTTTAAACATTTAGTTGAGTGTATAATTACAACTTCAAATGTTGAATATACTTTAACAGACCATTTTAGAAGTAAAATTGAGTCAGAAGTAAGTTAGTTGTCTGTATTCGAGTTTTCCTAATTCTCAATAAAAAAATTAGGATGGTGGAGTTGGCCTAAGTATTGAACTGAACGGCCCCAAAAAAAAGGAGGGTAATACCTCCTTTTTCTTTTTCACTATATTTATATATAAATCGTATTACAATGAAAAAAAATATTATAGTCTCTGAAGAACAATTAAGAATATTGTCAAACAAATTAAAAAATGTTAACGAAAATAAAGAAAGTCACTCTATGGCTAAAAAACAATTATTTACTATTGCAACTTTAGCTAATAAAATGTGGGAATCTATGGATAATAATGAGGAGTTAGAAGACTGGCAAGAAAGTAAAATCGCTCAGTCAGAACAAAGTATTATTGCGGTTGTTAAATCTTTTATGTATGATGAAATTGTTGATAAACCTAAAGGATTAGAAGGTATAAATTTAGATGATATCGTTATAGGTCAATAACTTTTACATTTTACATTTTACATTTATAAATCTTTATCTTATTATTAGATAAAGATTTTTTTATGCTAAAAATTGTAGTAACAGGTGGAATGGGTTTTATCGGGTCTCATTTCGTAAATAAATTAAAAGGTAGTCTCCAAGATTGTGAGATAACGGTTATCGATAAATTGACATATGCGTCTAATGTCAATAATATTAATTGTGATATTAATTTTATCAAGGAAGATATATGTAATTTAAGTGAGTTACCTAAATGTGACTATATTGTACACTTTGCTGCTGAATCTCATGTTGATAATTCAATAAAAGACGGTAGACCATTTGTTAGAACTAATGTTGAAGGAACATTTAATATGGTTGAATTGGCTTTAAAGGTGGATGGTTTAAAAAAGTTCATACATATTTCTACAGATGAAGTTTATGGGGACATGATAGATTATGGTTCAGATGTATTATCTAATGAAGATTTTTCATTAGTTGGTTCATCTTACTATTCCGCAACTAAAGCATCTTCAGACCTAATAGTTCAATCGGCGGGTAGAACATTTGGATTACCTTATATTATTACAAGAACTTGTAATAATTTTGGAGAGAATCAACATTCTGAGAAGATGGTTCCAAAAATTATTAAAATGATAAAGAATGATGAACCTATTCCGGTATATGGTGATGGTGAACAGATTAGAGAGTGGATACATGCCGACGATAATGCTCAGTCAATAATTAACATTATGTTATCTGATGAAGTTAATCAGGTATTTAATATTGGTAGTGGTTATCGTATAACTAATAATCAATTAATTAAAATTGTATCTGAAATAGTTGGAAAAGATGTTAATTTTAACTATGTTAAAGATAGATTAGGTCACGATAGAAAATACGCTTTAGATATATCTAAATACACTGATAAATTTGGAAAACTAAATTATATTGACCTTAAAGAATGGTTAACAAAAATTATTAAAAAATGAAAGGTATTGTTTTAGCAGGAGGTTTAGGTACTAGATTATTTCCACTTACGATTTCTATATCGAAACAATTATTACCGGTGTATGATAAACCTATGATATATTACCCAATATCAACATTAATGTCTATGGGTATTCGAGATATTTTAATAATAACTTCTGAACATGATAGTGAATTATTTAAAAAACTTTTAGGTGATGGTACTCAGTTTGGTTGTAAATTTAATTATGAGATACAATACAAACCGGTAGGATTAGCTGACGCATTTATTTTGGGTGAGGATTTTATTGGTGAAGATAGTGTATGTTTAATACTTGGTGATAATATATTTTCCGGAATTGATTTTACTAATACCAAAAAAATAATTAAAACTCTTAAAGGTGGGATGGTTTTTGCTTACGAAGTTAATGACCCTGAAAGATATGGTGTTGTTAGTTTCAATAAGGATAATAAAGTTATAAGTATTGAGGAAAAACCTAAAAAACCTAAATCACGATTTGCTATACCCGGTTTATATTTCTACGATAATACTGTTATTAATATCGCTAAAAATATTAAACCGTCATATCGAGGAGAGTTAGAAATAACTGACGTCAATAAAGTTTACTTAGATAATGGAGATTTACAAGTTCAAAGATTAAAACGTGGTGTTGCTTGGTTAGACACCGGAACATTTGAGTCTTTAACTCAGGCAGGGCAATATGTTCAAAGTATTGAAGACAGACAAGGAATTAAGATAGGTTGTTTAGAAGAAATAGCTTACAATAACAAATGGATAACAAGAGAAGGGTTATTAAAAATATCCGATAAATATAATAAAAACAGTTATGGTGATTACTTAAAAAGAATTGCTAAAGAAGAAGAATAATGGAAAAACCAATTTTTAATAAGAATCAAGTATTCACGGACAAAAGAGGTGTGTTCGCACCTTTGAAATTAACTTACAACAATGGGGAATTCAATAAGAATTGGATTCAAAGTAATGTAAGTATAAACCCTAACAAATTTACTCTAAGAGGTCTACATTTTCAAACAGGTATCTACGCTCAATCTAAATTAGTCAAAGTAATTGATGGTAGTTTATTAGATGTTGTTGTTGATATACGAAAAGGTTCTGAAACGTTTATGGATGTTCATATGTTTGAGATGAGTCCGGGTGATGAGGTATTAGTACCTAAAGGGTTTGCTCATGGTTTTATAACTTTAGAGGAGAATACTGTTGTTCAATATTTAGTTGATAATGATTACTCACCTGAAAATGAAGGTTCCATTGTATGGGTCAGATTTAGTGAAATAATGGGTAAATTAATGGAATTAACTGATGGTGAGTTTAACCACAGTAAGTTAACTATTGCGGAAAAGGACTTGGAGACTAAAAACTTTAATATTTAGATTTTTTTAATTGAATTTGGTACGACAGAATAGTCTTCTAATTCTGAATTTATAACATCGTCATAAATCTCAGTTCCGTCAAATACATAATAATCTCCATTACTAAATAGTTTACGATAAATATTTTCTAAGTCATAACCATCCGGCTCATATGAACCTGATGCGTGTTGATATCTTTGTATTCGGTCTTGTCTTTCTTCTATCTCCCAATCTATGGTGAATAGATTAAATTTTGGTCTTATCAGGGGTACGTCAGGTGAAGACTTAAAATCTACATTTAACCTAAATAACTCATATAAAAAACTATAGTCTTCTATCTCACCTGTATCATGTTTTCTGAGTGAGGTCATTTTGATAACATCATCACATAGATTTGTGAAGTCATCATCAAATTCAAAATCATCATAACCCGCATAACCGGGTTCGATTATATTCAAGGCTATTCTTAAAACTTTATCTGGTAAATTTCCTAAAACAGATGGTTCATTACTCATAACTTTATTGTTTATTTATAAATATACGTATATTTATAAATAAAAATAGGTATGGCTAAAATAGTGATGAATAAAAAAATAGTTGATGTCGCGGTTAATCGTGGATTAATAAAAGAACAAAAAGAAACTAAAAAAGGTTGTGAGGTTATGATATCAAAGTTATTTCATTCAAGAACCCAATCACATGTATTTCATTTACAAACTAACTCACATTCAGAACACAAGGCTTTAGAAGGTTATTACAATGAAATCGTTGATTTAATAGATGGTATTACTGAATCATATCAAGGTAAATATGGTATTATTAAAGGTTATGAAACATATGATATTATTGATTACAATGATAATTTACAAGTGGTTGAGTATTTTAAAAAATTAGAAGGTGATGTTCAGAACTTAAGAAAGTTTTTTAAGGAAAGTTATTTACAGAATGAGATTGATAATGTTGAGAAATTAATTAATACAACGGTTTATAAATTAAAATATTTAAAATAAATGAGTTTAAAAAAACACATAGACATATATCTTAACGAACAATTTGATAAAACAAATGAGAAACCTTTAAATAGGGAGACTATAGCTTTATTTAAATATTTAAATAAAAATAAAGAAAAATACCCAAAGAAAGATGATTTACTTAAATTTATAAGAAGTATGATGCCGACTATATCTGAGCCACAGTCTGCTGGAAGGCTTTACTATGAAGTTTATACTCAAAACTATAGACCGGAAGGTGATTATGAAAATTTAACTTTTAATGAGTTCAAAAATTTCAAAGAGTATAAACAGAAACGAGTTACAAACTCTACGGCTTATGAGTATAGTTCCGCAAAAATACCATTTAAAGGTTCTAACCTTGAAGGTTTGTGGGAATCTAATAATGTGAATAAGTGGAATTATGTTGTTTTATCTTATGAGTGGTACCCAATATTTTTATTTGCCGATGGTGTTTGGTATGGTAATATGGATACCTATTCAGCTACGACAAATAGACAAATGTCTGATAGTGACCCCGTTCGATATAATTCAGGTTTAAAAAGTAAAGTTATTTATCTTACGACTAACGAGTTGAGATTAGTTAGGGAGGGTCGAGCAAAAATGGATGATATATTGACTCAAAGAGTAAGTAATTTTGAAGATATATTTAAAGATGAAATTATTGGTAAAAGAAAACTTATAAATGTATACGGCCCTTACGGTGAGAATCCTCACAGAGCTAGTTTTATTTATAAGGATATTGAGACCGATGATGGTAAACTTGTTATTAAGATTGATATTGTTAAGGCTGGTGAAGTTATAGATAGAAAAATGGTTAATAATATTGATGGATTAAGTGACGAGAATAAAGAAAGAATTAAAAATATTATCGGTGAACGAATTAAATATGATTATAAAAAATATTTAACCGATGATAATGTGAGATTTGAATTTACTTATAAATAAAAACAAATGAAAAAGAAAATAATAGCGATTGCTCTAAGTACAACATTGTTAGTTGGATGTGGTTCTACTAAAAATATAGAACCATGTTGTAATGAAGAACCTAAAAAAGAAGTGGTTAGTGGGGAGAATGACCCGATAATGAAATTACTATTATCAGGTTTGATTATTCTTTCTGTTAATTTCTTATTTACAAAATAATTAACAAAGTATTTAAAAACGTAAATAACCTTTATAGTCGATGGCCATATCATCCTCTATGTTTTGTCCATAACTTAATTCTATTATACCTGTTTCGAAATTTAAGTTAAAATCACCTGAAGAACCTTCATTAATTTCCCATCCGGGGTATTCACTTAACATAACATAACATAAGTTTTCAACATCTTCATCCACTTCTTCTTCTTCAGTTGGACCTGTATTACGGTATAATTTAATTGTCTCAGATACTGCTCCACTATCGCCAGCACCCTCAAATTCGATTGTGGCATCCACAAAACCTTCAGACTTCATTTTTTTAAAATAAGTTATTAATTCTTCATCTATATTTCCTTCTTCACCATAAATTTCTTCTGAAGTGAGAGAAAATTCTTGAGAAATAACCATTTCACTAGCAGTAATTGTTAATATTTTTTCAACACAATCAATGTTGAAAGTTAATGTCATTCTGTTGTAACTAAGTTCTTCTAAATCGTATTGACTTATTATATTTTCTATTAACTCATCAATTTTATCATAAGATTCAATACCTCTATGAGTACTTGAGGAACGCCAATAATCGTCTTCCCATTCTAAACTACTATCTTCAAAATAATAATCTCTTGTCACTTCGTCGCCACCATACCCTCTACTGTAGTATGAAAAAAGGTTTAGTGTTTTTAATTGTTCTTCGGTTAATTCTAATACTTCTGTTCTCATTATTTTGTTTTAATATAAATATGTTAATCTGTGTCAATTTTTAATGTTCTTATCATCCAAATAGGTTTTTCTTTAGATTCTATAGAATTAACCCATTCTTTTGCTGAAGGAATATAGTTATAACAATCTTCTTTTACGTGTTGTTCTCCCACGTAACGAGTGTAAACTATTTTCCCTTCACTATTCTCGAAATGTTCACCAAAGGTCTTCTCACATTCGAAAATACCCTCTGAGTGATGTCTAAACATTCTATGGTATGTGTTACCAACCCATGACTTTGTTTCATCGAACCAATTATGTATGTGGATGTAATCTTCCCATTTACCTCCCCATTTTTTAACTGAGGATTTTGAATGAATTATTGGATGTGACATAATTTAAATATGTTTAGAGGTATTTATTATTAAATATAATATATGGAAAAATTCAAAATTGGAAATGATTACCAATTTGGACATTGTCATTTTTTTGCGAAGTATTTAATTGAATGTTTTAAGGAAATAATTCCTTACGCCGATATAAAGTACCACTTAATTATGGCTGAAAGAATAGATGATGATGGTCAAGTGATTGATGATGTACTAATTCACGCTTACTTAAGGGTGGGTGACCTTTTAATTGATTCTGAGGGTGTTCATACTATTAATGTTGCATCGTTAAGGGAGAAAGATTGGGCCGACTTAGAAAAAGACTTAACACCTGAAGGATATGATTTTGAAACGTGGGAAGATGAATATGATTATATACCTGAAATATTTTTTAATAAATTTTGTTCAACTAAACATCTAAAACAGGATGTATTTGATTTCTTAACTAGAGATGATGTACAAAAAGTGATATCTATGTATAAATGATATTGTTTTTGATAATATAATTGAGTTATAATAATATTTAATGTAATACAGTAATTATTTTTAATATGAGTATTAATAGTAAAATAAAGGAAAAATTGTTTAAGTATTGGAAATCGCATGGGGTTCAAACTGACCGTACTACATTATCTTTATTTGGTCTTGAGTATAGAACTTATGATGAATTAGATGAACTTCAATCATTGATAGTTGAATATTACGGTGGTCTTACCGAAGTATTTAAGAAAATGGAGAAACTCAAAGGGGGTATTTTGTATGGTGAATCATATAATAATGAACCGTTAAGGTGTAGAGTTTATGATGTAAAATATGATAAATATGAAAGACAATTTTATTTATCAGTTTTATTGGATGGTGATTTAAAGCTCGGATTAGATGAAAATGGTGAAATAGATACTATTTATAATCATTATATGGAAGAAGGTCTTGACGGTCAATTCAGTTTTGAAATTGAAGGGATGATTAAAGACTTAATTTTTGACCAAATAATGTTAAAAACAGGTATTAATGTTGACCTCGAAGAGTTTGAAATAAGTAAGCCAAATAAATTTTAAATTATGAATGAAAAATTAAAAAAAACAATATTTGACTATTGGAAAAAAAATGGTGTTGATATAACAAAACCTTTTTTTAGTTTGTTTGGTTTGGATGCTGGTTTGGATGGTCGATATATTGGAAAAAGTGAAGTTTTTTATGATTTGGTTATAGAATTTCATGGGGGTGTTGAAAAGGTACTTAAAAAGTTAAATAACTTAGTTGGTCAAACATTCACCATAATAGATGGTGGATATGATTTCGATATTAAAATAGAAAAATTCTATGTTTCAGATGGTAGTCTTAGTTGTGATATTGCGGCTGATGGGCAAGGAGATGTTTTTTTATTTAATTTAGATGAGACAATGAGTATATCTCAAGCGGTAAATGATAAGGAATTTGGTTGGGAGATAAAACATGAAATGACTGATTCAGTTCGTGATTGGTTATTTGAAAAGGTGACTAAAAAAACGGGTATAATAGTTTCTGTTGTAGGTTTAAAGGTTTATTATGAATTTTAGAAAAAAAATTATTGATTTAGTTGATAAGGTTGGAAGAGATGAGGCTTCTAAGATTTTAGGTTTGGGAATGAGTGAGTTATATGTAATAACTAAACAACCTATCGACTGCGAAACTGCTGGTGATATTATATATGAAGCTTACGAAAAAAGAATATTAGTTAAAAAGTATAAAGGGTTTGAAATTTCTCAAAATACATTTGGAGGTACCTTAGAATGGACTAGCGAGGTAAATCATGGTTATCCGGGAGGTACTCACCGTATATTTGTTAAAGCCACTCCATTTTGGGAAGGTATGTGTATTGTTCCGGTGGATTTAGAGATTTTCGCAGAAGGTGATGATGAATATATCAGCGAATTATATCATTCTTATTCAACTCCAGAAAGTTTTGAAAATATTGAAAAGTTAATGATTTGGTTTAAAGAAAAATACTTAGTAGAAACGTATGAAGCCATTCAAGAAATGTATGAAGATAATTATAAAGAATTAATTGGTCAAACCACAAAAAAATTAAATGGTGGTTAGTTAAATTAATGATAGTGATTCTAATATTATTTGACCCTCTTCCGCCCATTCAAAGTCAGACTCGATAAATTCATAATCTTCATATTCTAAGTATGTGATACATGATAACTTATCTTTTAATATTTTGTCATAAATATCATCGTTTACTACATTATTATTATTTCCGGTAATTAATTCTAGTGAGTTAAATATTCGAGGGTTAAACGAATATAATGATAATGTACTAACCATTGCGGACCCATCAACTTCTACCTCACCTCCTCCAAAACATTCTTCGCAACTAGTAAGACTTTCACCATCACATTCACTACAGTTTTCAACTTCGTTACCATTACAAATTGTACAAACTTCAGGGTTGTCTGAATTAAAATCGTAAACTTCACCATAACCATCACATTCACCACATTCAACTTCACCTCTCCCATCACAGTATGTGCAATTGTAACTACCGGTTCCAGCACAAACATCACAAGGGGCTTCAGCGTCTTTTACTTCGATTATTGTCATTACAGACTTAAATAACGCTCCCTCTATTTTATCGTAAAGTTTTGATAAATCGTTTGTGTATTTTGAATTCGTTATTAAAAATGATATATACACTCTATCTTTAACACTTAAAGGTAATGATTTAAAAACACTGTCTTTATTTAATAATTTAAATAATATAGACGCGGATGAAATGTAATCCGGGTGAAACATTTTCTCAAATTTATTGGATAATTTAATTAATTTTTCCTTTTCCATTAATAGTGTTTCTAAATAAATATTACAGTAGTTTGAAATAATTTATATGTGTTAATTTTATTATATGTAAAAATAAATGACTATATTTGTACTTGATAATGGTAACGTAATAATATTGTGAAAATGGATGAATATAAAGCTTTAATAAAACTGTGTGAATTAATTGGTGTTGGTGACTTAGTTGATTTTAGGTTAACCGTAAGTAAACGACCTCATGAAATAGTGAGTAAGTTTAATTTAAAAATGACTTATCCTTCGTCAATATCTAAAGACATCGAGAATATTGTGGAAACGGTAATGACTGATGTGGGGATTTTAAGAAGTACTCATTACGATGATTGTCATGATAATGATTTAATTGAATCAATATTTAATTATTAGTATATATTTACTAATAAGTGCGGGTTTACGATTGATATGTAAATTTCAACCCAATTTGATTAAATTACTA
>Ga0098056_1000864_pt1 | contig 12283 bp, 18 predicted proteins | sample 17BtaG_FD_92583 | JGI IMG/M metagenome (GOLD analysis project Ga0098056, IMG submission 92583) | Marine viral communities from the Subarctic Pacific Ocean - 17B_ETSP_OMZ_AT15314_CsCl metaG | ecosystem: Environmental > Aquatic > Marine > Oceanic | place: Subarctic Pacific Ocean | collected...
CACAGATCTAAATGGAGATTTGCGTGTTGGTGGAGCATCTACATTTATTGGTATCGCCACCTTTAATGATAGAGCATTTTTTGGCGGTACTGTTGACATAAACGGAGATCTTATAGCTGATGATGCTAGTTTTGTAGATCTAACAGTAAGTGAATCACTAATTTCTTCTGACATATTTACATATAATGTAGGAACTGGTAACACATTCACTGCCACTAGAGATCTTAAGGCTCCTGGAAACCTAACTGCCACCATAGCAGGCATAACAACTCTTGGTGTCAGTAGTACACTTGAAGTCTCTGGTGTTAGTTCCTTTATTGGTGACCTTAACTTTACTAACGCAACTGGATTTGATCTAACAGTACAGAATCTAACAGTACCCAATGGTGGTAGTGCTAATATTCCTGGCATCGCACTTACAACTAATGATGCTGTATTTCCCAACCTATTAGTAACTGGTTTCTCTACATTCCAAGGTGACGTAGAAGCAGATAGTAATGTATCCATCGCAGGTACAGTATTTGTAGGGGCAGATGGAAGTCCTGTTATTACTATAGATCCAAGCCAAAGGCTTGTTCAAGTAGGTGATTCTTTCATTCAAGGATCTAACTTCGCAACATTAACCCCCGCCAAAATTAAATCTGGTGAGGCAGAGTTTACTCAACTAAATGTAACAGGTTCTACAAATTCAGTATTTGCTGGTGACGTTGAAGTTCAAGGTGATCTCATCGTAAGTGGTGATATTGAATATGATGAAGTAACTGGTCGTAATCTTGAAATTACTGGCATCGGTACAATTAAAGATCTATTCAGTGAGAATCTTACTGTATCAGAACTTACCGAACTAAAGGATCTAAATGTTAGTGGTGTTGCTAATATTGATGGTGTTGGTATTGTCACCGAAGGTGGTGATGTAACATTCAATACAATACGAGTAACTGGTTTCTCTACTTTCGTTGGGGTAGGCACATTCCAAAATGACCTATTTGTTTCTGACGACCTATTTGTTTCTGGTCTAACATCAACTACAAACTTAATTGCTAGTGGAGTTTCTACATTAAATGTCCTTGGAGTAAGCTCTATTGGGTTTGGAACTGCTACTGGTGATGAAATAACGACAAACAGCCTTACTGTCCCACCTGGCGGCTTTGTAAGCCTTCCAGGTATTCCAGTCAGTGGAGGAAGTGCGTCATTCGCTGAACTAGAAGTTACTGGTGTATCTACATTCGCTGGTATCGCAACATTCTCTGCTGATATCTATGTAAATGGTGACCTAGTTGTTGAAGGTAATCAAGTATTCTCTGGAATTAGTGGTGTAAACATTGATGTCACGGGAATCCTCACAACTAATCAGTTTAGAGCTACTGGACTATCAACATTCACTAGTGACCTCTTTGTAGAAGATGATCTATTTGTCAAGCGCAACCTCCTAGTTGGTGGTATAGCAACTGTAGGTACTCTAACCGCAACAGATGCTCGCTTCCAAAATGTAATTATTGATGGCAACCTTACAGGTGGTTCCGATGGACAAGCAATTATTATTGATGGTGACTCTATCATCAGTGGTATTGTAACTATTGGTCCAGCTTCAATTACATTGAACGGTCTTCCCGGTCAAGAGAAGATTGAAATTGGAACTGGTAGTGGAAATGTTATTGCTGGTCTAAATACATTTACAAATGAACCATCCCACGTCCAGGTTGATGAAGGAAGATTCAACACATTTATTAGCGTAGCTGGTGTGGGTTCAACCTCAACCTTCAGTAATGATTTGACTGTTGGTGGCAATCTTAAAGCAGATTCCGCAGATATAACTGGTACTATCAGCGCTGAAGACTTTAATTCACTATCTGATATTAGAGTTAAGGAGAATGTCAAGCCAATTGATGGGGCACTTGATAAGATTTGTAAACTAAATGGTATCACCTTTGACTTTATAAATAGTGGGAAACAATCCGCTGGTGTCATTGCTCAAGAAGTACAGAAAGTTTTCCCAACAATGGTTGTTGGTGATTTCCCCAAGTCTGTCAATTACAATGGATTGATTGGTGCCTTGATTGAATCTGTGAAGGAACTTAAAGAAGAAAATATTGAGTTGAGGACTAGAATAGAGAAGCTAGAAAGTTAAAGTCTACTAAATATAAGGAGGCATATTTAGCCTTTTTGTACGTACACAAAGACTTTAAGGAGAAAAATTTTAATGGCATACCAAATACAAGGTGATGTTATTATTAATAATACAAGAGATCTTATCGGGATTAATACCGCTGGTATTGATGCCGCTCTCTTTGTAGGTGAGCAGATCCAGCTAGATGCTGGTTCTGGTATTGTTACTGCGGTTGAGTACCGTGGTGATGGTTCAAAACTAACTGGTATCATCACTTCTGGTGGTGGTGGCGGAACAATCGTTGACTTAAATGTCACTGGTATCGCTACACTAGGTAACTTAATTGTTACTGGTGTTGCTACGTTTAACAACAACATTGATCTCAACAGCAATGATATTCTAAACGGCGGTGACGCAAGTTTTGAGTCATTGGATGTTGCTGGTCACATCGAAGGCGACACACTACAAATCAGTGGTCTATCCACATTTGCAGGTGCTGCTGAGTTCACTCAGATTAGTTTCACTGGCGGCGACGCTGATGAGAACCTAACTGGAATCACAACAGACCTAAATGAGTCTGCTGGCGCTACCGAAGCAGTTACTGCTGAAGGCGTTAAGGCATACGTTGATGGCTCTGTTGGTGCTGCCAACCAGCTAAACTTCGTCGGTGACGACGGCGTTAATGTTGGTGACATCGATCTAGCTAGTGAGAATCTTGATTTCCAAGGTACAGTCAATCAAATTGACACCGAAGTAACCGTTGGTGCTGGTAACACAGTACTATTCACTCTATCATCCACACTAGAGCTTCCTGGCTCTATGGCGTTTGCTGGTGGTGATGCTGACGAGAACTTCACTGGAATCACAACAGACCTAACTGAGTCTGCTGGCGCTACTGAAGCAGTTACTGCTGCAGGAGTTGTTGACTATGTTTCTGGTCAGGTTGGTGGAAACTCTAATCTAACTATTGTTGACGATGCTGCTGGCATTGGAACAATTGCTCTAGGTACAGAGAGTTTTGTAATCAATGGTACAGCAAACGAAGTCACAGCTGTTGTCTCTGGCGATCCTGGAGTTCTTACTCTTGGCTTGGCTGAAGATGTATTAATTGCTGGTGATCTAACCGTCACTAACGACTTCGGTTTTGATGGTGGACAAATCGTCAACGTTATTGGTATTGAGACCTCATTGGTCGATACTGTAAGTGGCGTTGCGACTAACACCAGCATTCCTACTCAACTAGCTGTTAAGACTTACGTCGATGCTGCTATTACTGAGACTGGTGGTGCTCTAAACTTTGAAGGTGGTACTGGATCTGGTTCTGTTGACCTAAGCAGCCAGACCTTCAGCATCGTAGGTACTAATCTAGAAGTAGAAACAGTTGGTGCTGGTCAATCTATCACGATTGGTCTACCTGACAATGTATCTATTACTAGCTTGCTAACTACAGGTGCTGGCGCTGTTATTACTGGTGTCTGTACCGCTACTGACTTCAACTCAACTTCTGATATCCGTAAAAAGGATAACATCGTTGAGATTGACGAAGCTGTAGCTAAAGTTCAAGCACTACGCGGTGTAACTTTCGATTGGAAAGATGGTTCAGGTTCTTCAGCTGGTGTTATCGCACAGGAAGTTGAAGCTGTTCTACCTACTCTAGTCAAGGAAGGTGCTGATCACAAGACTGTTGTTTATAACGGTCTAATTGGTCTACTCGTTCAGGCTGTTAAAGAACAGGCTGATCAAATTGCTGCTCTTCAAGAGAAGCTTGGTTGATCTATCTATTATAACATAGATATGGGGCTTGACAAAGCCCCTTAAATCAACTACAATCAGCCTTGTCAAGGTTGATAAGTCACTCTAAGTACTTAGAGATTCATAGAAGGACTTTAAAGTCCTTTTTTTTATGCCTATAAATAATTATAGTTATTAATATGTAAATGGGATTTTCTATTAAAGGAAAAGAGATTATTTCAAGTGGTGATGAAGAGCTAAAGACAAGTAGCGATGAAGAGTCTACTGAAGAAGTGGTAGTACCTATCCCCACCCCTACTGAGGAAGAAGCACAATAAGTAATTGTATGTTATAATAGTACCTTGGTCAGTCATATCAAATGTTAACAGTATATTCTAAAACTAAATGCCAATACTGTGAAGCAATAACTAAGCTTCTTAAGTTAAAAAATATTGAGTATAAAAAATTACTATTAGCTGTTGACTTTACTAGAGAAGAATTCATTGAGAAGTTTGGATCTAACACCACGTTTCCAAAAGTCGTAAAGGAAGATGGTACCGTCATCGGAGGTGCTACTGAAACTGTTAACTATCTGAAGGCTGAGGGACTGTTATAAATAACTAAAAGACCTTGGGGGAGAGCAAATGCTTACTCTATCGATTGTATTTGGCGTCATAATGCTCCAAATGTTTCTTCTGTTAGGGGGTGTCATAGGCTATCTAACTTATGGTTACATTTCAGCTCAAGCTTCAGCATTACCAAACCACCCAGAGTTTTACGATGAAGACGGTAACGTATTACCAGATGAGATTCTTGCTATTCGTTTTGAGAATAGCTACGATAACCTGGGTGACTGGGAAGAAGAAGACCTTTAAAACATTATTTTTTAATTATCATGGCAGAAGCGACAACCAAAACACCAACGAAAGCAAGGAAGTCTTCCACTTCCAAAGCAACTACTTCACCTAAAAAGAAGCCACTTTCGATGGACCTACCAAATAGTCCATTGATGTTTGAAATTTTAGATCTAGCCTCTCGTCAAAGAAGTAAAGCTAAAAAAGTTGAAGTTCTTAAGAAGTATGAATGTATGACTCTTAAGTCCCTATTCATTTGGAACTTTGATGAAACTGTAGTTAGTGAGCTACCTGAAGGTGATGTACCTTACGGTGATCCTGAAGATCAGCTAAAGTATAATGGTACATTGTCTGAAAATCTAGCAGATAAGTCTCGTAAAATGTATACTGACGGAAACTTTTCGTTAGGTAGTGCTGACACTAACGGTAGAACTACTCTTCGTTCCCAGACTCGTAATTTTTATCACTTTGTTAAGGGTGGTAATGATGAGCTATCTGGTATGCGTCGTGAGTCTATGTTTATCAACTTACTTCAGTCGGTTCACCCTCTTGAAGCAGAGATTATGGTCCTTGTGAAAGATGGTCTTCTAGAAAATACTTACAAAGTCTCTAGAGAAATAGTTGAGCAGGCTTATCCTGACATCAGTTGGGGTGGTAGAGGTTGAAGTTAGATCGAATCCATCTTGGGTTTGATTGGTGTAAAGATTACTCTTACGTAAAAGAGACCATAATCAGAGAGCACGAGAAATACAAGTATCCACCTAGTGAGCATAATTTTAGAATTAGGGATTGGGATTGTATAAAACTTCTCCTTCCTTTATATCATATTTTTTATGAGCAAATTATTGCTGATTTTACTTATCCAGATTATTCAGATAATACTGTTGCGAAATTTCATTTCTATGCGTATGTCATGAATAATAAAAGGTGGGAAGAAAAGTATATGCCTAAACTTTGGCATGACCATACAAAATCTTCTTGTGCGGCTAATGGTGTATTTTATTTTCATACACCGATCTGCCCTAAAAGTTGCCCAGATGATGGTGCCCTTTTAGTTAAGGAAAGTTGGGACCATCCAGAAGTAATGATTCACCCCGAAGCGGGTGAGCTCATTACAATGCCAGGTACCTATCCTCACTGCCCCATTGGTGTTGAGACTGACGAGTATCGTATAGCAATTAACATTGAAGCGGAGCGATATTGGCTCTAATTTCCCTCCACGAAAATCTCCCATAAACCTTAAGAAATTATAAAGCTCCCTAAATATGTGGAGAGTATGCTATACTCTTTATACGTTCATCACACAGAAGGCTGTGTGACGCAAGTAGGATGACGCGGAACGGATTACGTTCATCTTCTGCGAGAGTGGGAGACGCAAACGCCACCCGAAGGAACGGGGTTTTTATTAACCTTATTTCTTAGGAGCAAACAAATGCTAGCAGTATACCGTGGTGTCGCTTATGACACCGACCGTAACTTAACGAAAGAATCAGATTACAAAAAAGTAACTGAAACTTATCGTGGTATTGAGCACACCGAAACCGTTAAGGTAGAGGTAGCAAAATGAATACCCTAGACATCATCCGTCAAAAAGAGCTAAAAGCAAGAAAGCTTCACGAAGCTCGGTTGCTTATGGCAAGACTAAACAACAAAGCGAATATCGCTTGATTTTGGGAGCCGCAAGGCTCCTTTTTTTGTGCTATAATGGATCGGAATACATAATACTAATGGACAGAGACAAGGTAAAATTCTTAATTCAATCAATTGAAGTTCTTATTGAAGAACTAAAAGCAGAGGTTTACACCGACTCTGAGACCCATAAGGTTTCTGAGACTGCTTATAGCGACGAGGAGGAAGCAATTTCCACCGATGATCTAATCCAAACAATGTTCACCCAAGTGATTGACGATACACTATGAAACCAGTAAAAGCCGCAGACCTACTCCGCCTTGATCCATATCAGAAGGTAGAGATGATCAGGTGTACGCCTAATCCACAACAACTTGTGTATATGGGTGGTAAAAATGATTACAGTGAACTTCCCATTGAAGACACCAATATCCCTCATGAGAAGGATGCTGGTGAGTGGGTAATCAATCAGCTTTTAGCAAACGAACGCGGTCATTGGGGACCACTAGAGCACCCAGCGATCTCATTCAGTTGTTCTGGTTTCGTTCACAACGTAATCGTACAGGCACGTACTCACCGTGTAGGTATTAGCTTTGATGTTCAATCACAACGTTATACTTGTAAGCGTGTCCTTAAAGTAGCCTCAGGTGAGCTTCTACCCAAGAAAGTCTTCTATGTGCGCCCTCCTGGCTTCTACACTAACCGTAAAGGTAAGAAGTATGAATGGACCTCCGATGACTATGAGACTCAGCTAGGGCTCTGTCAGGCAGCTTCTGAGCGTTTTGCTATACAGTTTGAGAACGGTGTATCAGAAGAGCACTCTAGGGACTATCTTCCCCAGAATATCCGTCAAAACTTTGTGGTTACATTCAGTCTCCGCGCATTACTTCACTTCCTCGATCTACGAGCCAAGCTTGACGCACAGCTAGAAATCCAGGCACTATGTGAAGCAATGGTCGAACCAACAAAGGTATGGGTTCCCCAGATTTTTGAGTATTATGAAGAGAAGCGTCTCCACAGAGCGCGTCTTGCCCCCTAAATAACATTAAGACATGGAGTTTAAAATCTATGGCGACATATCATGTAGTCCAAAAAGAGACTAAAGAAACCCAGGTAATTGAGTGTAGCGTACACGAAATTATGGATTGGTACGCGGAAAACCCCTTATGGGAACGCGATTGGTCTTATGGATGTGCAACTACCACATCGGAAGTTGGTGAATGGAAAGAGAAACTAGTTAACAAGAATCCAGGATGGAACGATGTTCTTGATCTGGCTTCTCGTGCTCCGGGGTCCAGGGTCAAAAAGATCTAGGTGCCCCTTTTTTGTGCCTTTTTCAATGTTGTTACCTTTATTAAAAAAATGCCTACAAGAAAGAATCGTAAGTCTGCTAACCCCATTGGGGTCGGTCTAACCGCAAAGCAGATGAAGAGAAGAAAACCTATTGATCAGAGCCTTTTAGCTAAAATTGATGCCATCACAGAAAATCAACAAATATTGTTTGATGAGTATGATAAAGGACAGAACATTGTAGCTTATGGGTGCGCTGGAACAGGAAAAACTTTCGTTACTCTTTATAAAGCACTACAGGAAGTTCTAGACGAAAAAACTCCATATGAGAAAGTTTATCTTGTTAGATCTTTGGTAGCAACTAGAGAAATTGGTTTCCTACCAGGAGACCACGATGATAAATCAGCACTATATCAAATTCCATATAAGAATATGGTCAAATATATGTTTGATTTAGATCTACAGACTATTAATTCTACAGGTCAAACATCTCCATTCGAGATGCTTTATGGAAATTTGATGGCTCAAGAGACATTAAAGTTCTGGTCTACTTCATTCTTACGTGGAACTACACTTGATGGAGCAATCATCATTGTAGATGAGTTCCAAAACTTAAACGCACACGAATTAGATTCTATTATGACTCGTGTTGGTGAAGATTCTAAAATTCATTTCTGTGGAGATGCTACGCAATCTGACCTAACAAAAGCTTCAGAACGCAGTGGTATTATGGACTTTATGTCTATCCTAGAGCGTATGCCTTCTGTTAGTAAGATTGAGTTTGGTTTAGATGACATTGTTCGTAGTGGTTTATGTAAGGAATACTTGGTAGCTAAACACGAATCGGGCATTGAGATATAATCCGTGCTATAATAAGGGTATCTTATTATTGATAGATGCCTTTTACTCATAACCCAGTTGAGATACCAGAATTAACCAGAGAAACCATTAACGGGGTCAGGTACTATACTGCCCCTGATTCTGATGGTGAACTGATTAAGCTAGTATCAATTACTTCAGTGACTTCTCACTGGAGTAGAGAAGGCATCATGAAGTGGAGAGCACGTATTGGTGATGAAGAAGCCAACCGTGTATCTAAACGAGCAACGACCAGAGGTACAGATATGCACCTCTTAACTGAGCATTATTTACAGAATGAGCCGTTGCCAAAAGCGAAGGTTCCTATCTCACAAATCTTATTTAATACTGCAAAGCCAGCACTTAATAAGATTGATAATATTATTGTCCAAGAACAAGCAATGTATAGCTTGCGTCTTGGCATTGCAGGAACACCTGACTGTATTGGTGATTACGACGGGGAACTTTCTATCATAGACTTTAAGACTTCTAAATCCCCCAAACCACTAAAGTGGGTTGAAGGATACTTTGTTCAGGCATCGGCATACGCTTGTATGTTGTATGAACTAACAGGAATCAAAGCCAAAAAACTTGTTATTATTATGGCTTGTGAAGATGGTGAGCTCAAAGTCTATGAAGAAAAGGATGTATATAAGTGGGTTAAGAAGCTCGATACATACATCCGCAAATTTGTAAACGACAAACTTGAAGCCCTATGAGCATAAAAAACGAATTAGAGGAAGCTCTACAAGAGAAATTTCTAACACCAATTAAATTTTCTTATATTATTGAAAAAATTGTTCTCAATGAAAAATTAAATTACATAGAGGCAATTATTCACTATTGCGAAAAGGAGAACATTGAGGTAGAATCAATCTCCAAGCTTATGACAAAACCACTTAAAGAAAAACTTAAAGTTGACGCCACCAACCTAAACTTTATGAAAAACGTTGGTGCTAGCAAAGCTAAACTACCCCTATAACTTACAGAATGAATAGCAGATTACGCAGAGGAATTATGTCACCGTATGATGTCTACACAACATACCTAGCAATGAAAAAGCACTTTACTGATGCTAAATTTGACTTTTTTAGATACAATGGTAAGACAAGAGCCTCTGTAACTGCGTTTAACAAAAGAAAAGACAAGTACTTCTTTGAACGTATGAGTCGCAAACTATCAGACGATGAAGTCAAAATGTATTTCATCGCAAATTTTGTAGCCACCGAGAATCCTTCTGCGGTCTGGGTTGGTGAAATCATGCAGAGTGGTGAGAGACACTATAAAGAACTCTCAAAAAAATATCAAAGTATTACATACACCTTTGGTCAAGAATGTGCTACGTTATTTGATGAGTATACTCTCCCAGAACTATTTGACGTGAGCCGAGGGCACCCACCCATAGTTAAGAGGTACCTTGGGGGGGATATATCAATTGAAACTTTAACGATACTGGACATGATTTTTGGTTTTTGTGCTAAAATAGACACAAAGCTAACTGATCCTGTTTGGGAAACTGTCAGCTTTAAAGTTAAAAAGTATCGTCCGTTTATTAACATCGACATTACTAAATGCAAAACTATTTTGAGAAACATTATCAATGCCTGAAGACAATTTTTTCGAATCTGATGTGGTAGTCGATTCTCTTAAAGAAATACTTGAGTTACAAGAATCCGTGTTGGCTTTTGCTCAGTATGGGGAATTTGCTACTATTAATGAGCAGCAGGATAATCTGGATGTTCTTCGTAAGCTTATGGCTAAACAGAAGAATATGTGCTTTAGATGTACTATGTCTGATTCACCTGATGCAAAAAAGCTACTTAATGAAGTTCTAAATCATTTTGAGCATTATGGTCATACTGTGGATAGAAGTAAGCCAATGGAAGTGTTTGATGAAATTAGTTCTAGTTTAAATGAAATTGAATTTGAGTTAGATTATTTTAGTAAGTATGGTCGCTATCCAGATGATGAAGAAGGTGGTGAGACTCCACCAACTATGTTCTAATGTATCATTACGTTTATCTATCATATGAACTAGACGGTCAGATGTATATCGGCAGTCGCACTTCTAGCGTTCTCCCCGAGGAGGACGCTTATTTTGGTTCGTATCGTAGTAAGACATTCAATCCTACCCATAAAAAAGTATTGAAAACCTTTTCTACTAGGCAAGCTGCTGATAAGTGGGAGGAGTATTTACACGAGGTAAACTCGGTTGATACTAGCCCCAGGTTTGCTAACCTAGTGAAACAAAAGGATCAGAGGCACTATATTGGTGACTGTAATCCAGCCAAGAGACCTGCTGCTAGGCGTAAGATCTCTGCCTCCAAGAGGGGACCTAACAATCCAATGTGTAAGACTAGACATTTTCGCTCTCCGTGTGGTATGCTACATACCGTTGAATGTTTAGCAGACTTTGCTAAACTGAATGGGCTTGATGCTGGACACCTATCAAAGGTTGCTCTCGGCACCCGTAAGACCCACAAGGGATGGACACTCCCATAAGTGTCCACTGCGCTTGGCATCGCACCTATTATCATCTATAATAAACAAGTTCAGCCAGTTATCCAAATCAATCCGAACAATCCTATGTCATTCAAAGATCTAAAGAAGCAATCATCTCTCGGCGCACTTACTCAGAAGCTCGTCAAGGAAGTAGAGAAGATGAATACGGCTGGCTCAAGCGGTGATGACCGCTACTGGAAGCTAGAATGTGATAAAGCCCAAAACGGTTATGCTGTGATCCGTTTCCTTCCACAGCCTGAAGGCGAAGATATGCCTTTTGTCAAGATGTATTCCCACGCATTCCAAGGTAAAGGCGGTTGGTATATTGAGAATAGCTTGACTACACTAGGTCAGAAAGACCCATTGTCTGAGTTCAACTCTGAGCTTTGGAACAACGGTACTGATGCTGGTAAAGATCAAGCACGTAAGCAAAAGCGTAAGCTCACATATATTGCTAACATTATGGTTGTCAAAGACCCAGCAAACCCCCAGAACGAAGGTGGAGTATTCCTCTACAAGTTTGGTAAGAAAATCTTTGATAAGCTTATGTCTGCTATGCAGCCTGAGTTTGAAGATGAAGAAGCAATCAACCCATTTGACTTCTGGGAAGGCGCTAACTTCAAGCTCAAGGCTAAGAACGTTGCTGGCTACCGCAACTATGACTCCTCCGAATTTGCCAAGGTAGAGCCCCTTCTAGGTGGCGATGATGAAGCACTAGAAGCTCTATACAATAAGTTGAACTCACTATCCGAGCTAGTTGCTTCTGATCAGTTCAAAGAGTATGATGTTCTTAAGAAGCGTCTTAACCAAGTCCTAGGCTTGGGTGCTCCTAGCAGCCGCCCAGCAGCCCAGGAAGACTCTGGTGATGAAGACATTGAAGAGCAGCTACGGTCTGCTAGACCTGCCTTCAAGAAAGAAGTAGCAGCCTACAGTGAGCCTGAGCTTCCATCAACAGCAACACCAGAGCCTGCCTCTAGTGACGATGATGATGCTCTGAGCTGGTTTCAAAGTCTAGCTGACGAATGATTACACGCCGAGTTCTTTCTCGGTCATAATTTTAAATTCCCAACCTTGATCTAAACAGAATTCTCTAGCAGCATTCCATTTAGCTTGGTTCTGGGAATACATAGCCTCTGCAATAAGAACGTTCTTTGTACGACGTTTGTATTGTGGGGGCTTTGTTTCTTTTAGGGGTTTTACTTCAATCAGTATTTTTTCTTTCTTATTTTCTTTGGTAACTACTTCCATATAAAAGTCTGGGAAGTACTTAGCCATTCTTTTTTTCACTGGATTGTAATATGGGATAGAGATC
>Ga0098056_1000866_pt1 | contig 12256 bp, 26 predicted proteins | sample 17BtaG_FD_92583 | JGI IMG/M metagenome (GOLD analysis project Ga0098056, IMG submission 92583) | Marine viral communities from the Subarctic Pacific Ocean - 17B_ETSP_OMZ_AT15314_CsCl metaG | ecosystem: Environmental > Aquatic > Marine > Oceanic | place: Subarctic Pacific Ocean | collected...
CCAACCACTTAAATCCTTGAATTTGACTTTTGCCATAATAATAACCCCCTTTCATTCTTCTTGTTCAGCTAAAATATATGTTTCAGCCATTTGTTTAATTGCTTTTTGAAACTTTAATAGTTTATTGAGGTTTTCAATGTCTTTTTCAGAGTTCTCTAAAACTTCTGTCCAAAAAGCTTCGTCTTTAGTTCCGATCTTGATTGATAGTTCTTCTGTCATCTTGTTCTCTCCTATATTTAGTTAATGATTCAATAGTTGGATAGATAGCAATAAAGTCCTCTGCCCATTTAGATAAAACAACGTTGTTTTTACTCATGCTAAGTCCTCCTCGGTTAGAATATGTAAATTATCATGAAATTCACAATTATTATTCTTAAGAGTTAAATCCTTCAAAGTTTTTAATGATTCGTCTGTCATCTGTGTTAAGTTGGGTGTACACATAGTTATCATAGTTCCCCCCCCATGTATGCTTCTTGTCTTAGTGCGTCTGCGTGCATTTCTGCCTTAAACTCTGCTTCTTCCATCTGTTCCTCTGGCGTCTTTAATGATTCGTCGTCGTCATCACTCATTTGGGGGGCTCCGTTGTTTTCTTAGTTCTACAATTTGTTTTTCCATTTTGATGTTATTAGCAGTTGCTCTTTTAATCTTGGCTCTTAATCCGCTTATTTGGTGGCTTAGATCTTCATAACAACCTAAGCATAGGCCGGACTTATTAGTTGTGCCCAATGGTCTGCTCTTGCATGTTCTGCAAAGCTTAAATCCTTTCAACCTCTTTTTTACATTAAAGCTCATTTCCTAACAATGTTATCTCCATTTATTTTAAACTTTCTAACTTTGGCCAATAGTGCCAGGATCTCTTTGCCAGTTCTTTCAGTAGAGTTATTTTCTAGTGCAAAGTTAGCTAAGAGCTTAGAATGACTAATAACACCCTGTGGGTTCTTCTCGAAGTAACTAACAATAGTGCTCTCTAGCCATGCAACCTTAGCTGCTCTGCTTCTAGTTGTTCCCATGATCTAAACCCATCTTTTTTAATTCCACTAACATCTCAGCTAATAAATTGTTTCCAACTTTGATAGCTTCTAAAGTCTCATTGCTAACCCCTGGCTTTTCTGTTTCAGTTACAGCTGTGCCGTCATCTATTTCCATGGTTTTCATGTTCCAATACTTTCCATCTTGGTAGCCATTCATTTTAACTTTATCGCCTTCTTTAAATTGCGATCCAATGTGTTCGTCAAAAGTAGAATATGTTTTCCCGTCGATAGTGAATGCATATCTTTTCCAGTTGTTTCCGTTAGTGTTTCCGTCGGTGGTTTCTTTCTTTTCTATTGTTCCTATGATTACGCTCATTCTAATTGATCTCCAAATTTAGTTAATAGTTCGTTGTTAAGTTTTTCAACAACAGTAACATCAGTAGTTAGAACTTTGAAGTCCCAATTATAACCTTTAGTATTTTTCATAAGTTTAATATATGCTGCTTCTTGTGGTGCTGCAAAATTAACTTCCTTTAGTTTGTTTTCTTCGTTTATGTCCATAGTATAGAGAGACCACGCCACTATATAAACCTTTCTATTTATTCATTATCTTTAAAGAATCCCATTAAACCTCTGTGCCTTCCAGGCTTTTTAATTGTTCGGGCAATTCATCATTATCTTGTTCAGTAGTTTCAGGATCTCTAGGTGTTCTGTCAGCATTAATATTATTAACTTCATCTTGTTTAATCTTCCATTCGGCTAGTTTTGTTTTGAGTTCTTCGGCCGTTATGTCTTTAGGAAAAATGGGCTTAGTGTTTTCATAACCTTCAAGAGTTATTTCTAAACTATCATTAACACCCTCGAATGATTCTTTTTTTATTTTTAATATTTTCATGCTATTTTTATAATCCAAAAAATTACGTTTGTAACGTCTCGGCTAACTCCTGTTAATTGTGTAACTACTACGGACGCAGTACCCGAAGCACTCATTTCAAGAACTGCCGATGAGCGAATTGTGCTAAAAGATGTAGTTGTTGGCATATAAAATTCGCTTCTTGCTCCCCCACATGTGGTATAATATCTTTTATTAGCTGTTAGGTTTAACCATCTTACTTCGGAAATTACTAAATACTTTCCTGCTTCGGGAGCTGTGAAAACTCCTGTTGTTGTGTTAAAGTTTCCCCCGTCATCTGTTTCGGAATCATAAGCAGTTACTGTTGTAGATGTATTATGTGAAATTGTTAAATCGGTGCTTCTTGTAGCCTTAACATAACATTGAGCGGGCATAGAAATAACCCCCTTATCTCCATGAACCTGGATAGCTGTTGTTTCCACTCCCCCATCATTAACCTTAATTAAAATATCCTTGTCTTGATCATCATTAACAATAACAGCGTCGGCTGCAACCGTTGCGTCGTGAGAAAGTTCTGAATCTGTGAAAGTCCAATTTCCTAAGTCCGGAGCAGCGATAGTTTCTATTTTATCATAAACAGCGTTCTTAGTTGGCACTTCCAAACTTCCATTCCAACCCGCGCCATAAGCTTCATCGGTAACAGTTACATCTCCGCTAACTATAACAGTCCCGTTAGCCGGAATAAATTTTAAATCTCCGTCATCTGTTTCAAATTCAATGTTGCTGCTATTTTCTGCAATAGTAAATGTAATATTAGAAGACGTTAGCATTTCCATATAACCCGCAGCCGTTAGAGAAAAAGCCGAAGTTCCATCTCCCCGCAATATTTCAAACATGTTATTGCTATCTGCTGCACTCCCTCTTTTTAGGGTTAAAGCTCCTCTTGTGCTATCAGTTGTAATTTCCGGAGTTGTGGAATTCTCATAAGCTTCTTGTAGTGTTTGGGCTCCTTGAAATAAACCTCTTTCATCTGCGAATTTTTTAACACCTGAATAGTTAGGTAGAATTAAAGGCTCTGTTTGATTTGTTCCTAATGGTAAAGCTTTAGGAGATAGCTTATTAACAAAATTAGGTCTTCGTCCGCTGTTCTTTCCGCCCATTATTATAAATTAGGATCCCCAGTTTGTTTAGTTGTTCCAGCTTCAAGCCCTTCAACATTAGGCCAATCAGTTTCTATAAATTTCGTCCCAACTGTCCCAGTTCCCACCTCAACAGTTCCACTAGTTGTTATAGTTGCCATAATAATTAAGAGAATAATAAGTATTTATTTCTTTCCTTTTTTCTTTGGAGCTTCTTCCACTTCTTCCACTTCTTCCACTTCTTCAACAGGTGCTTTTTCTTTAGGAAAGTTATAAACAGCGTCGATAGCAGCTGCCGCTTTAGGATTAATATCTTTAATTCTATTATATAGGGCTAGTTGTCCGGCTGCACTCATTTTAAGAAGTTAGAACATCAGTGATAAGCACAACAGCATTTGGATCTGTTAAATATGCCACTCCACTTTCTTCAATTCTTACTTTAGTTCCAATACCTGGCTCAACGATTGTGTGAGCTGTTGTAGATTTATACTGTTTGAATGTACATGCTCTTTGGGGGATTAATACTAGTGCATAATCTCTAGTTGCGTTTGTAGATACTTTAAACCTTATTCCCAATAACTCCATAACTACTCCAGTTCTAATCTTCTCACTTGAGAACCCTGGAATACTTGAACCCTTACCGCTAATCAACCATGAAACAACTGCTTCCATTGCTTCCGGATCCATATAACAAACTAAGTTAGAAGTATCGTAGTTTTGATCTCGAATTAATCTCTTAGCATGTTCTAAGTCTTTCACAATATCAGCTGCATAACTTGCCGCGTCCCATTGATCTCCACCAACCGCAGTAGTAGCGAATGTTTGAATATCAGAAGGAGACTGGCTTTCAGTCATTACATCCCAAATAGCTGCGTCTACCTTGCTTACAACGGCTCTAGTGATGTCTCTAATAGAAGTAGCTAAAACGTCTAAGTCTGCGCTTTGGATATCTTCTTGAGAAATAAAACCTTCGGCCATATACTTCTTAGGATAACTAGTAAATCTTGTCCAGGAAACTTCTAAGTTTGCCGGAGTAGATAAAGGAGAAACTTCAATATTCTGTGGTGCTGTTGCGGATAGTCCACCCGCTGTCTTCCTATACCATCTAATGGAATCTCCACTCATTGAAGAAACTTGACAATCTGCCTTAAATACATATTCAGCGTCAGCAAAACCTTTAGCTAACTTATCAATATCTAAGCCTCTAATGTCTGCCTGTTCAACTGTGTCTGCCATTATAGATCAACCCTCACTTGTATTACTTCAGCTGCTGCTGCTGTTTCCAGAGCATAACCAATTATAACTGCACCACTTCCCGCACTAGCTGCCTCTGCTGCCATTACATGATTTGGGTACGTTCCAACATCGTCCGCTATTTGAACTGCTGCACCAACTGTAATAGCTCCGCTTGCTGTTAAATCAAATATTCCTTTCTTGTGTAAACCTAATCTTGTTCGTCCATCAGAAGCGATCTTTTCTCTTGCTGCAATTCCTGCAATAGGTTGTTTAGTAGCACTTGCTAAAACTGCTGTGTTAGGATCTGTTAAAGCTAGAATAGCACCTTTTTCAATACCTGTTCCATCTGCAACTGTAAAATCGTGGACTACATCACCTTGAGAACTTTCTGCATACCTCTTTATTGCTTCGTTAGCCATGGATATAGGGGGGTACAGTCTTATTTAAACACTACGGCTAAAGCTTCCCCTCTACTAATAGCTGCCATGCCTTGAGGCCTAGCCCTAAAGTACCTAAAATACATAAAAAAGCTAAATAATAATCACACATGTTCAGATCCCTCTTTATTAATATGGTCTTTCTTTAGTCCAATAGGAGCAACAAAAACAGCTTTATCGAGTTGGTTAGGCTGTAATAAAGCGTTTGGGTTTGTTGGCTTTGGCACATTCTTTAATCCTAAAACCTTTCTCAAACTTCTAACCATTAACTTAATTGGTTTATATCTCTCTTCAATATAGGGGTTAGGACAAACAGCATTAACAACATTGTCTAGCTCTTCTTGTGGAAAAGCTATTTTATATAATTGCACCGGAGCCACGATTAATCGTCTATGAATTACATTCTTGCCTTGCTTAACCTTCTTACCTTTCTTATAAACTGGATAGAATTGAGCGCTAAGGTCTTCTTGCCATCGCTTAACGCTGTTAGCTTCGCCACCAACTAAACAATATAGTTCCATCTTAAGGGATTTCGTTGGCCAAAACTTTGTCTTTATATTCTTCCGGGGTTAGTTCCTTTGGAGCTTCTTTTTGAGGAGCACCATTAGTAACACCACCTAACCTCTGCATAGCGTTAGCTTCGTTAATTTCCTTTAGAACTGCTGCGTTTTTCTCTAAAGCTTCTTCTGCCCTTTTTGCTGCGGCTTCCGTTCTTTCCACCAATGAGGTAGCCCTCGAACTTTCTGCCGGAGCTGTTGCGCTTTCTCCTTCTCCCGCTGCAACTTTGTCATCTTCCGCTTTTTTCGTTTCGTCATTTTTTTCCATGTTAAAAACCCCCTTACAATAAACTTACCAAAAATCATTTTTTCTGCCCCAATACTTAAAGAACTCTAATCCCGCACCGAATAATATAAGAACAAACCCCATATATTTCTCGGTTAAGATCCATTGTGTTCCCGTCGCTGTTAGGGCTAAAGCTGTTGTATTAATAATAGTTTCTATTATCGGTTTATGGTCTTGTTTTTTATTCGTCATTATTCCCTTAGGTTTTGTAGTTTAAAATATAATGCTTCATTTGTTGGAGTTATTAAAGCCCCTTCTGCTGCCCTCTGTTTAGCCTCGAATATAGTTTCCCTAGCGGATAAAATCTTGGCTTCTATTTGGTTAATGTTCTCCGGGTTTGCTTTTAGTTCATCACTAACTAAAATAAGCTTCTTAATCCTTGCTTCTGCGATTGCTAACTCTTCTTCATACTTAGCAATATCTCTTAAAACTTCTCCGGGATTTCCTATTTCTCCTTGTGCTGCACTATCTGTCATCGATGAAACTGTACTCTCAACCTCTCCAATAGTCTCTACGATTGTCTCTACTTCCCTCGTTGGCATTCTAACCCATTGATCAACATAAGCAGACGCGTCAAAATCAAAAAACTTTAAATCTCCTAAGAATGGCTCCAGTTTTGAACCTAGTTTTTGATTTGCTGTGAGGCCTTTTTCTAGTTCTTCCCTCTGTATTTCTTGCAGCAATTTTTGCCTTGCTGTCTCCGGGTTTCCAATTAAGTCCTCAATTTCAAAGTCTCCGTCCGGATCAATAGCCTTCTTTATCTTATTATCTGGAATTCCAAAAAGTTTCTGTAATGGCTCTGCCGGCGTAAATAATGAAGGGACTGTTTGCTGCTGTTCTTCTGTTAATCCCAATTCTACACTTTCCGGCCTCTCTTCAAATACTCCCGTTTCTTCTGCTGTTGGTAGGAATTCATCTTTTTGAATTTGTTGCAGATCTTCTTGTTGTCTTTCTAATTGTTGTTGTTGGGATATAGCCGGTATTTCTTGAGCCGGAAGAACAAACTGCTGCCCGCTTTGTTGCAAAAACCCGGACTTCTTACCACCCGCACCGCCCGCTCTTTCTGCTTGCTCTATAAGTGCTAGCTTTCTTTCTTTCTCTTCTTCTGAAAGATTATTAAAGCCTCGTGGCTGTTCTCGTCCGGTTACTCTTCGCTTTTTTTCTTCTTTGCTTTCTGCCATTATTCTCTTGTTATAGTCGCTTCGCTATCCTTTGGTTGTATCCCTAGCTGTCCCGTGTTCTTCTCTTCGTCCTCGGAGACAACACCGGATAAACTTGGCGGTCTATTAAATTTAATTTCGATTGCTAACTGTGCTCTTAAGTCTGCTTCTAATAGTGTTTGCTCGTTTGTATAGATTGGCTCGAATGTTAAGAACCCAACCTTTCCGCCGGCCTCTGTGAACCCCTCACTTGTTGCCATAACCCTCGGCACTCCAACCGCGATATAAAAGTAGTTCTCTAAGCTTGCTATCCATGCTGTTGGATCCTGGATGTTTATGTTTTCGTCTTTGAACTCAACAGTTCCTTTAGGAATTATTAAAACCTCTCCGTTCTCGATAGCCTCTTTATATTCAGACTTAAGCTTATTTCTTTTTGTTGTGTTGTCAGTATCAACTTCTATAATTCTAACTGGCACTCTGTTTCTATGTAACACTACACGATAGTCCGCTCTTGCTTCATTAATTGCGTCTATAACCCACTTGCAAGAATCTATAACACTAACTCCATGCGTTTCGTCTGCTATTCGATCATTACATAAATGGAGCACTTGAGAAGTCTTAAGATCTCTAAATGGCTTACCTTTCTTCATCTGTTGGTATTTCTTAATAAGGCCGTTAGATCCAATTATAATTCTCATTCTCTCCGGGCTTATAGGTTTAAGATTAATTATAGTTCCTTTTTCGCTTTTTATGATCTCTGCGAAACTATCGCCAACGATCTTCTTAACTACAACCATGTTTTGTAGAATGGACTGGATACTGTCCTCTCCCCAACCGCTTATTTTATCTAGCTCTATCTTAGTTCTGTTATCTGTTGTGAACCCTTTACCAACTGTCCAAATAGCTAACAGATCAATAGCCTTCTTTAGTTCCGGGATTGTTTTATAATAGCCGAAGTTTATAGCAGCTTCCGGAAAGTCTTGCTCTATGTCTTGATTGCTTGGAGCGTCTAAAGCCTTAGCAGCGACGCTATAATCGGCCATTTTAACGTCGGTCGTTGTTGTTTGTGCTATGTCTAATTCTGCCATTTTATAAGTCTAAGTCAAAAGGTACTAAAATAGTACTCCTAGATCCTAAATCCCCCCCGTCTCCGAATGTTCTGTTAGCGGGATCTATGCCTATTCCTGTTTCTGCGTTTCCGCTGTCTTTTCTACTTTGTAGCTCCACACTTAATCTAAATTTTTCCCCTCTTTTAAATGTTTGATCTAAGTCCGGAATTAGCATTGTTATCATCTGGTGCTTTTTCCCGTCTGCCACTTTTATAGGATTTACGGTTTGACTTTGAACGGTCGAACCTATTTGCGTTTCTGTTGCGGCTGCATTTACATGATATAGCTTTATAATTAAATAATAGTATAATTGATCATCTATGGAATTTTCCCCCCACATTGCGATGTTGGTTATTACATCGCCCTTAATGTGTCTCGATGTGTTAAACTCAACATCAAAATCTAAATCAAACGCTTCCGCAAAAACTCCTGAACCCGCTGCATTATCTTCTCGCTCGTTTATAACCGAAAAAACTGCACTATTAGAAGTTAAAAAGTAACCTGTGCCTGTGCTATCTTCCTCCGTTGCTAAATAATAATTGACAATACCCTCGCCGCTTGCTATATCTTTAAAACTATAACTAGCAACGGCTTGCTCTTCGGGAGTTGGAAAGTTTTGAGGCATAACAGCCATTTAAGCCTCGCTAACAAAGGCTTGTTGGTCTTTGCCTTTCAATAGTTTAATTGCTTCAACTAAACGCGCCCATAACAGATTAAGCATGTTAAGCACTTCTTGTCTGCTAGTGTATCCACTCATGTCGTAGTTAATCGCGGCTGTTGCTGCATGACAACTAACAGCTTCTTCTAAGATCTTCTTTTTATCGTCGTTTAAACCGCTATAAGTGTCTGTGTAATTAATACGGGTTAATAGATTAACATAGCTTTCAGCTTGATTAATAAGTTGGGTATATTGTGCGCTTGTCAAAGCTGTGCTAACGTTAGCCCCGGCCTTTAGCTTAACTGCCCCGCTGTCGGCCATTGTTTCAACCATTATTGGCAAATCTCCTTAATTGGTCTGTTAAATCTTGTATTGCTTCAACTAGCGCAGCGTCTTTAGCTTCCAAATCATATTCTTTCTTATTAACCACCACTTTCTCCATGTTAAAAAGATGTGATCCATATATTTAAATCTTTGTACTGGACACACCACGCGGCTCTTATAATCCCCTCTACTATGTGTGTATAGTTCCCAAAGATCCTTAAACGCGTGGGCTGTCCGTCTTTCATCACATATTCATACTGAACACTTCTAAAGCTCTCTATTAAGTCCTCATCGTCTAAAAGCTGTATTCTGCCTTGTTCCATTAGAGCAAGAAGGTTAGAATATAGATCTTCCTTCAAAATCTTGCTTCTTCTGTCTCCATCTCGGTTTAGCACCCTTTGGGCGTTGTCAATAGCCACAACTTTCCGTTTAAGCTCGTCAATCACTAATAAATGGTCTAAAACACTCACTCCCAACGTTCCGGCTCCCGCGTCTATGAAAACCTTGCGAAAATCATATAATTTGTCTAAATCTACAATCCTTTGCTCCGTTTCTGTCGTTAGTTTCTTAGTTGTAACGATATTTTCTATTTGAATGAGCTTGTCCTTGCCAATTTTGTCTATAATCTCGAACGTTCCCTCATCTTCTCCCATTCTAGCTATGTCGCAACCCATGAAATACTCTCGATCCTTGTGGATATGTTCCCTTCTCTTTCCTGTCGCGCATTTCTTTATTATTTCGTCGCTAAAGAACCTGTGAAGGTCTTCCATGAACTCTCCTAAGAACTCTTGCGCATATTCTCGCTTGCTCATCCTAACCTTAGCTTGTGCTATTAATCTAAGCGCACCCTCTCTAGCTTGCTCTGTCCAACTAGGGCAGATCTCTCTGTTCTCAATAACTGTCTCGCTTGTAATACTGAACCTTGTATAAGAATCATAAGCTCCCTCTTTATTAATCCAGGTATTGTAGAACTCGCCCGTTGCCCCATATGGAGTAGAGAGCTTGATTCTTGATCCGCCTGTTGTTAGAAGCATAGGGGCAATAGCAGCCTCAACCTCTGCCGGCGTTCTAGCATTCTCATCCTCATAAGATCGCCCAACTGTTAAACCTCTTATTCCTAACCCACTACTACCAACCGGAAGGCAGTATATCTTAACTCCATTCTTTAGTTCAATTTTAGTTTTAGTCGGCCTGGCCTTTCCCATAACTATAAGGTTCCTATGATTGTTCATTAGATAGCTTAGAGTTTTCTCAAAAAGATTGAAGGCCTGTCGTTCTGTTGGTGCTGTCATTAGAACACATCCTTTATTAGTTGGATTAACAGCCCATTCGCTTGCGTCAATAGCGCAGATCTCTGTTTTGCCAACCTGTCGCCCACAGCATAATATCTTATCTCCCTTGCATGCTATAAATTCCTTCTGCCAGGGATCTAGTTTAAACCCTATCATTGTTTAAAATGAATAAAGCGTTTGGGAATGGTGGCGCTTTTCCGTTAAATTTAACTCTCTCGTTGAATAAAAGTAAATGTGCGTTTGCCTCATGTAGTAACTTATACCATTTTGTGGAACAGTCCAATTTTAACAATAAAGCAATTTGTTTTCCTTTTTTGCTTTCCTCTATCGCTTTCTCTACCCATGGGAGAGGGTTAGAATATGGGGGGTTAACATAAGTCTTATTAGGCCATGCTAAACTTAAGCCGTCTAATATAGGCTCGGGGTTAAAAGGGCATGGATCAAACCAACCCTTGAATAAATCCAATATCCACTCGGGCGTGTGATAGCTATCCATGGTTATAAGTTATGTCATCATGGCAGTCCGGGCATAATGGCTGTAATTTAGAAGGATCGCATAGGAGTTGCTCTCGGATTTGTTCAACTATATCATCCCAATTTAGCACTCCGTCTTTATGATGAACCTCTATCTTCTGTTCTCGGCCTTTAGCTCTTGACTGCTTAACTCCACATTTGTCACAACAGTAACCTGTCGACTTTAAGGCCTCACTTCTCTCTTTGGATCTTAACCATAATTGTCGAAGATGTGAAACTATCCTGCCTTTCTTTGTTATACTAGGCATATATACGCCCCTTTTTAGTAACTTGCATATGAAATAGGGGGGGTGTCTCGTTTATATAATTTTTGTTTTTTTGTTTTTTTTAATTTAAGAAAAAGTGTGTTTGAGGGCGTAGTTGGGTTTTTTAATTTTTTTAATTTTTTAAAAATAATGTTTTGTCGGCGGCGGGACGGACTACGTGCTTATACATACACGAGGCCTTTTTGAACGTCGCTCCTTGAGCTCCGTACGGCCTCTAATAGCTACTACAGGGTCAATACGTATTCCATAGGAAATAGAGGGTGTTGGTGCGGGCAACACCTCTATTCTCCTATGGAACGGCGTGGTGGTAAGCTATTCCGGGGCTAATACGTATTCCATAGGATCCGGGGGCAATACGTATTCCATAGGAAATAGAGGGTGTTGGTGCGGGCAACACCTCTATTCTCCTATGGAACGTGGTGGTAGTACGCTATTCCGCTAGGAATAGATGAGGATAAGGGGGGGGGAGAGCCACAATTCCCCGAGACGTATTAATACGAATATGTTTAGGAGACCATAATAAAAGCTACGCTTTTAATAGGCGAATAAACGTAATAAAGACGACGGCGAGGGGAATAAGCTAGATTGTGCGAACCTTTTACAAAAACACTACAAAAACTATAAATACTAGGACTAACAACTATTAATCAACAGACAGATTAATCGGCACCTTTATTAGAAATTATTAGGTGAAAACAATGGCAAGGCCGACCATAGGACACAGGTTAATTAACAACTGTTGCCAAAACGGATCCGGATAATAAAGGATCCCAAATGGTAGGGGTTAATGTTAATTAGAATGTCCCCGTCTTTGTGGCGAAAGTAATGCGCATGGTAGTGCGTTGTGTCTGTTAATGTGTTAGTAGGGAGTACGATAATTGTGTTTCAAAATCTCCCTTTCTAACCGAGTTGTAGACTACGTCTAGTCGTCAGTATGTTAGTATGGGTATTTATACGTAGTACGTAGCAGATGGATAGTGTAGCTAGCATTGAGACCGCACAGGAAACAGAGGTTAGAGGGGCTTAGAATGAGTGTGTGAATGTGTGAGAAAATAAATAAAAAAAAATAATGAGTTATAGAGTTAGTTAGTTAGTATGCTAATCCAGTTAAAACGCCATCTACAAAATAGATTGCCCAAACTGCTAGATCAATAAAACCAACGATAGCGACTACTTTTAACCAACCACTTAAATCCTTGAATTTGACTTTTGCCATAATAATAACCCCCTTTCATTCTTCTTGTTCAGCTAAAATATATGTTTCAGCCATTTTTTTAATTGCTAATTGAAACTTTAATAATTTGTTAAGGTTTTCAATGTCCTTCTCTGAATTCTCTAAAACTTCTGTCCAAAAAGCTTCGTCTTTAGTTCCGATCTTGATTGATAGTTCTTCTGTCATCTTGTTCTCTCCTATATTTAGTTAATGATTCAATA
>Ga0098056_1000871_pt1 | contig 12226 bp, 27 predicted proteins | sample 17BtaG_FD_92583 | JGI IMG/M metagenome (GOLD analysis project Ga0098056, IMG submission 92583) | Marine viral communities from the Subarctic Pacific Ocean - 17B_ETSP_OMZ_AT15314_CsCl metaG | ecosystem: Environmental > Aquatic > Marine > Oceanic | place: Subarctic Pacific Ocean | collected...
AACAACACAAGGAGATCATCATGGCCGTTGACTTTGCTACATTTTCCCAAATCGTAAACCACGTAACCGCTGTTCGTAAGCCAGTCTTACTCAGAGGCCGACATGGTATTGGTAAATCTACTGTTGTATATCAGTTCGCTGATAAGAACAGCATGGAAGTTGTCGAACGACGTGCTTCTCAGATGACCGAGGGCGACCTTGTTGGTCTTCCAACCATTGAGAATAACTCTACTAAATTCAATCCACCAGATTGGTTCAAGGCTGCTTGCGACCGACCTGTTGTTTTATTTCTTGACGAAGTTGACCGCGCTACACTGGAGGTCCGCCAGGGTATCTTCGAGCTTACTGATTCACGTAAGCTCAACGGTCACAATCTTCACCCAGACACGCTCGTATTTGCAGCGGTCAATGGTGGAGAACACGGATCACAATACCAAGTAGGTGAGATGGACCCAGCAGAATTGGATCGCTGGACTGTATTCGACATCGACCCTACAGTGGAGGACTGGTTGTCTTGGGCTTCAGATGCAGACATCTCACCTGAAATCTGGAACTTTATCAATCAGAACAGAACCCACCTCGAACACACGGACGACTACGAACCAAACAAGGTTTATCCATCACGTCGTTCGTGGGAGCGTCTTGACCAGTGCCTGACTCAGGCTGGTCTGTTGGAGGAAGCTAGTCCTGCACTTTATACTTTGACTTCTGCATTCGTCGGCTTCGAAGCTGCGGTCGCCTTCAATGACTTTGTACTGAACTACGACCGCCAGGTGACGACGGACGATCTCTTGATTCGCGGCGAGTTTGCTAAAATCGCAGACTTTGGAATCAACGACCACACTGCGATTATTGATAAGTTTGAGGCCGAGGAGACATTCCACAATGAGCTTGACCAAGAATTAATCGACAATTTGGCTCGCTACTTCGTCATGCTTCCCTCTGAGGTTGCTATGAAGCTCTGGACTGTAATGGGCAAGGGCGAAGTAAACAACACAGTGAAACTACACAAGACCGATATTGATGGCGAGTCTGTGAGTAAACACTTTGTAAGAATTATCAACGGAGAAGACGAATAAATAACTTGACAAACTGAAGCAATAATGTTATTATAGTAACACAACGATTGATGGAGACTGTTATGTCTGACAACAAAGAATTTGATTTGAATATGCACACTGCAAGACTGCTCATGGATGAGCCGTTCTTTGCGTCTATCTCTCGCCGGATTGATAAGCGAGCATCTACTGCTATTCCCACCGCTGGAGTCATGGTCAACCCCGACACTGCCCAGTTTGAGATGCTTTACAATCCAGCATTCTTTGCTGACCTAACAGACCTGGAGAGAACTGACGTACTGAAGCATGAGTTTTATCATGTTATATTTCAGCACGTTACTGACCGTCTGCCTGCCGACGTAAACATGAAACTATGGAACGTCGCCACAGACCTTGCTATCAACTCGCACCTCAACAACCTTCCCGAAGGTGGATTGATTCCAGGTGAGCCAGATACACCATTCGCAGACTTGCCCAAGGGTGAATCAGCAGAGTGGTACATGGCCAACATGCCTGAGTTCGACCAGGGACAGAAGGGCGAAGGCGGGGAACAAGAAGGCAACGACGGTCAAGGAGGAGAGAAAGGTTCTAACCCAGGTTCTGGTGACGGTGTTCCTGATTCACTTGACGACCATTCAGGTTGGGGTCAGTGTTCTCAGGATGTAAAAGAGATGGCCAAGGAACGACTCAAAGAAGCTGTAAAGAAAGCAGCGAGTGAGGCAAGTAAGTCTCAGGGCTGGGGCTCTGTGTCTTCCAAGGTGCGTTCAGACATTCTCAAGTCGTTCGAGACAAAGATTGATTGGAAGAAAGTCTTGCGATACTTCGTAAAGACTTCGCAACGGGCAGACCGTTCGTCTTCAATCAAGAGAATCAACCGACGCTATGCTTATGTTCACCCAGGACGTAAAGCAAACCGTGTCGCTAAGGTCGCAGTCTCCATCGATCAATCTGGTTCAGTATCAGATGAAATGTTATCAATGTTTTTCGCGGAACTAGCCAAGCTATCCGCTGTTGCAGAGTTCGTTGTTATTCCCTTCGACACCCAGGTTGACGAGAGGCTTGTCTATACTTGGAAGAAGGGACAAAGAAAAGAAGCAGAGAGAGTGTTGTCTGGTGGTACTTGTTTCAATGCACCAACTGACTATGTGAATGATAAAGGTTTCGATGGCCACATCATTCTCACAGACTTGTGTGCACCAAAGCCAAAGGCCAGCAAGTGTCAACGCATGTGGATGACCACACCAGAGTACATTGGTTCTACTTACTTTTCGACAAACGAAAGAATCGTTGCTATTGAGTAGGCATCATGCCTGTATCGAGAGCAGCAGCCCACCCATGTCAAGGCCTGTATTTACCAGGTTGGTGGGAGTGTCCCCGACACAAATGACATAACTGAGAGGAAACCAGTGCGATTGCCTATAACCGCACATTTCCAAGTTGGATAAACATCTTAGACATAGGCTGGCTGTTCTTAGTTGATGAAGCGAGGAAGTGAATTAACTTGTCGGGGACCATTTTTCTAACATAGTTATAGTATGGACACTTTCAACGAAGGAGATTTGGTTGCTTGCTATCTAACTAACTCAGAGGTTGTGAGCGGCTTATTTCAGTGGGGCATAGTATTGGAAGTAACAGATACTCTTCAGGACATTCTAGTCCTCGACAACTCAGGATACACCAACTGGTATCCGGCCAGAAGATGGACAAAATTAGATGAAGTTCCTAAAGAAAAAGTTCTTGACATTTACGGACTTTTAGCGTAAAATGGTATTATAACAATGGCACTAAGGCACAGCGTTATACACATCAACAACAGAGGAGGTTCTGTGGGATACAGAAGCGACGTAGCATTTGCGTGTACAAAAGAAGTTCATGAAATAGTTATAGCAGCAGCAGAGATGAACAAAGAACTCAGAGAGTTTCTTATGGCTGACGACTTATGGCGAGGAGTGAACGACGAAATACCGTCAACTGTCCTGAAGTCCGGAGCTGAAGGTAGATACTTTTGGCAAAGTGTAAAATATTATGATGGGTACCCAGCCTGCGAAGCACTGAATAATCTTATGAGTTTTCTCAACGACCTTGGCAAAGACAGCGAGTATGGGTTTATAAAGTTAGGAGAAGAAATGGACGACAACGAGATGATGGGCGATCCAAGTTCGTTTGATTTGTGGATCAATAGGAGCATCGAAGTATGATTTTTAAAGAAGGTACAGTAGTTGAGGGCACCATCAACGGCGAGAAAGTTATTGGGGCCGTGGTTAGCGCAAAAGAGCTGCCACTAGAAGAGGATAAAGCGGAAATCTTCAAGGTGATTTTCCAGAACGACATGACCAGCACCGCTGTATACGGTAGTGCGATGGCCCGATGGAATCTTGCGAACAAACCAGAGAGATGTACACACCTAATCGTAGGCTCAGGACCGCACGAGGTAAACCCTCTGTAAATGAAAAGGCACAACTTCGAAGTCGGGGACATGGTAAGATACTCATGGTCGAAAGACGATTGCGGCATCGTGTTGAAGATTGCTTGCCCTTATAGCGAGAAGCCCAAAGATGTTTATATGTATGTTCTCTGGTCAAAGGGTGAAAAGACCTCGAAGAAGTGGTGGGTACCCGTTGATAAATGGGTCGTGAAAGCATAAGAAAGGAAAGAAAATGTTAGATTTTATTGCAACAATATTCTCAGTAGGCATCGGCCTATTTCTCGGAACAATGTTAGTGGATTGGCACAGAAAGAACAACCTATGAATGATCAAAGATTGAAGCGTATCATAATGGAGAACCTTCCTGATACAGAACGCGCCCAAGCCACCAGGATTTACCTGGAGATTGCAGTTGAACAAGACCTCAAGTCTCTTGGTTATGAGTATTGTTCACAGCAGTTCAACAGGAACCTAAACAGCCTTCACGACATGCAGCACCTAGTTGTATTCACTGATGGCTGGATACGACCAACTCGTGCAGGATTGGGGAGATAATAATGGAAGTAGTCAACGTAATGTTCGCAGTCTGTCTTTCAAACCTAGCACTAACAATCATAATCGCTCAAAAGATGCTACATCTTGAGAGTGAGATTGAGAGAATGGGATCACTCGACCCAGACGCGACACAAATTATACCAACAAGAAGGCGCTTGAGTGAGCGCACAACACAAAACATAAAGATAATGAAAAGAGGAAGATAATGGCTAACGAATGCACATGGAACTTTCAGCTCTATAAGGCCAACGACGCAGCTAGAGCACACTTTGCTAAAATGATGGAACGCGTCAACGACGACAACATGTTTGTAAGCATCTTCGAGGATGAGATCTGGCAATCAATGGACATTCCCAAGTGGAACACGGTCGATGAAGTTGACCTCGGCAGTGACAGGGTTTTTGGAAGGTCAGCGTGGTCTGAACCAAATGAAATCTTTGCTGCAATCACCGAAGAGTTGAGCCAGTACGACCCAGCCGTATGCGCGATCGCCAGTTTTGACGACGAAGGGCTGGACTTTATTGGTGCAGCATCTTACTTCGACGGCGAAGAGATAGAAAGAACTGTTTACGACCGAGAAGACGTTCTTGATTATACCAGAGAACAACTCACGGAGGACGACGGAGAAGAACCCACAGAAGAAGAAATTGACGACGCCATGTGGGAAATGGCCTGGGATTTAGTCGATGAAGAAAGCCTGAAAAAAGAGCTTGACGAGCTTGTATCCAACTACGAAGACCTTCAAAAAACCGGCACTGACTAGTCATTTTATTCTTGACTTTCCCACCTAAATAACCTATAATAGTATTATAACAATTGAGGAGCACCCAATGAAAGTCGGAGATCTAGTTCGTTACATTCGCGACCCTGATATGTTCGGGATAATACAAGAGCGAGATAAATTTCAGTTCATCACTCGAAACTATGTCCTCTGGAACGATGGTAATCCAAAGATTGCAGCACGTCTTTGGTTTGACGACTGCGAGTTGGAGGTGCTAAGTGAAAGCCGGTGATTTAGTAAGAGCATTAGGTTTCGATTTTAGCAGGCTCTTTGTAGTCTTAGAGACTCGCAACGAGCGAGGCTATGAAGAGTTGAAGCTTCACTGCTCGGAGAATCCTTTCCTTCAACAATCTTGGTCTAATGCCGACTTCTTTGAGGTGGTGCAATGAAAGCCGGTGATTTGGTAAGGTGGAACTACTTCGGACAGAGCATGAATGTTGGCAATGAGCCAATCGGACTTATCGTTTCGGACTACTACGATAAAGGCATCTGCGACGAACCATACAAAAATGTGTTTTGGATGGAACAACAATGGGTTAGACCAATCAACCCAATACACTTGGAGGTTATCAGTGAAAGTCGGTGATTTGGTAAGGTATCGCCAGGGTTCTCTGGATTTAACAGGTGTTATCCTAGAGTACGACAGCAGTGGTGATTATTTGGTTCTTTGGAACAAAGAGCGACACCACCGAAAACAGTTGTGTAGACCAAGAAACTTGGAGGTAATCAGTGAAAGTCGGTGATATGATAAAACTACAAAGCGGAAGCGCTCGCCATTGGGGTCTTCGCACTGGTGTAGTTGTGCTAATGGCGAAACTACCAAGAGAAGATGCCCTTGAGTATGACTGGAAAGTGCTTACAGAAACAGGTAGAACCATTGAACTTGGAAGACAGATAGAAGGATCATCGGAGTTGATAAATGAATGTCGGTGATTTAGTTTCTTACAAGGGCGGCACCCGGTTCATTGGAGTGGTAAGAGCCACCAAAAAGTTCCCTACATCTGGACTTGTGCGACACCTAGTAGAGTGGCAAACACAAGGCCTTGTTAGAAACTTGTGGTATAACGCAAGAGATTTGGAGATTCTAAATGAAGCAGGGTGATTTGGTTAGGTGGAGAACCAACGGCGACACGGGCATTGTATTGTCCGCGAAAGAAGGTTCGCTCATTGGTGGAGATAATGTATTGAATATCATGTGGTTTACAGGTGAGCCGACAGGTCCGTTGCCGGACGACCACGCATGTTTGGAGTTGATAAGTGAAGCAGGGTGATTTAGTGAAGCAAAGAATAGACAAGGGCAAGCATCGTTTGGGTATTGTCTTGGAACAAACACAATACCCAGAGGGTGTCGTTTACAAATGCGTCTGGCAACCAAACCCCTGGCTGCCCAAACGTCCGCTCGTCAGTAATCAGTGGGGCCATTGCTTGGAGTTAGTAAATGAAAGTCGGTGATTTGATTCATTGGTATGATGATTCACATGAAGAAACACAAACGGACACTGGCCTCGTCATAGAAGTAAGCAATGTGATACCCAGTCAGGTTAGAATCAGGTGGAACTCAGGCGATGAAGACTCTTGGTTTGAGATGGACCACCCCAACATAGGAGTTCTCAATGAAAGTCGGTGATTTGGTAAAAGAGAACTGGGGACTGGAACGTGTCGGTGTTGTGCTTTCTTCTATTCGTCGCTCCACTCCACTCGACAACCACGAGATGGGCGTAATGTATGGCGACGTGCATCCTGTCGTAGATGTTCTCGTTTCGGAAACGGGAGAGAAAGCGGTGTGCGACATTGACCAGTTGGAGTTGATAAGTGAAGCAAGGTAGTTTAGTTCAGCATTGTTTCTCAGAGAAGATCGGTGTTGTTATGAAAGAAGTATTTGACCCGCTATGCGCAACAACAATAAGCAAAGTGTTTGACGTTTTGTGGCTTGACGGAACAACAGGCCACAACATTTGGAATTATGATTTGGAGTTAGTAAATGGATAAACGAGGACCATTCGAAGTGGGTGAAGACCCAATAAAAGCAAGACGACGCATCCACGCGCAAGGGGTAAACATCCTTCGCTCATTGGTGGAAGCATACAACACGGGAATGCTAGACGACCCGAAGCAAGCAGCATCTCTTTGCACCATGTTTGCCCTAGTCGCAGAGGGCAAGGTCAAGGGCAGCTTTGACGACGTGTCCGGCACAACAAAATGGAACCTGGAGGAGAACTATCAGAAGAACCTGGAATCAGTGAGGGACGCTATTTTGAGCACAAAAGTTTCCACTGGCCCGTGGAAGAATTCTGTTGACATACACAAGGAGTAGTGCTATAATAGTATTATAACAATTGAGGAGTAACCAGTGATAGCTATTTGTGTTGAGTGTTGGGACGAGTACAGCGTCCGCCGTAAAGAGTTGGGATACAAAACTTGTCTAGAGTGTGGTGAAGCAAACGCCATGGTCGAAGTCGCAAGAAAAGCAAAATGTACTGCACCAGGATACAACAAAGGTGCTTATCAATACATCGGAACAGTAGAAGCAGCAAGAGGAGTGGGTCGATAATGGCTGGTAAAGCAAGAATGCGATACATCGCACGAGTAAACAATCTTAGACTGGACAGGGACACTGGCCATCACAGGGGACAGACAGACTACGGCATGGAATGTTTGTATTGCAATGAGTATTTCCCCAACGCCAAACGACCAGAGTTCGGTGGTCATGTTTGTAGGAGTTGTTCAAGATGAGCTATTATTTACAAAGAGCATTAGGTGAGACCCCTACTGGTAGAAAGTTGTTGTACTCAAACGATAAAGATTTTCTTGTGGCCTCTTACACAAGCAACTACGAACCAGAGGTTCTGGTATTCAAAGCAGATAAAGATGGAAACATCTCAGACTGGGTAGAGCGTTATGGTGAGAAGCATGACGAAGAGACAAAAACAAACAACGCCATTCACTCGACGATGGCAAACTACAACAGGAAGTTGGAAAGCAACGACCTCAATGGAGCATGGGAATGAATAGTTCAACAAAACTCTTGCAATCTGCAATCGGCAATGCTATAATGAAGGAGTTCATTGTTCAGGGTCTAAACAAGCACCAAGCACTTCACGCTGTTTTGGAACTTGAAGACGACGTTGCAGAGCTGAAGAACACTTTGCATGGTGCATTGGATTCTTACGTAAACTACACAAAAACATACAGGATAAAATAATGAAGAACGAATCATTTGTAAAGAAACTGAAGAAGCGCATCCCTGGTATCGAAGTGGTCGAAGACAGCCATCGTTGGTCAGCTACTCACGAGGGCACACTTCTAACTTGGCGCACGCAACCAAAGTGGGACAACAAAGAGATCATCGAGGCTGCCGGCTTTCATACACAAGGTGTAGACCAAGAGTCCGACCCTTACACTGACTACTACCCAGGAACCTTTTGGGACAACGGAACACAGGCCATCGACCGCTTGTGCCCACCACCAAACAAGTTCAAGGCTGGCCAGCTAGTCAGAGGCAAACTCAACAAACGCGCCAAGCGTTGGGGTTATGCGGGCAAGACTGCACTCGTGACGAAAGCTCCATCGGGCGACATGGCGACTATGAAGTTCGTAGGTAAAGACGCTATCGAGTACAAGTCGCACAACAACTATTACCCGACACGAGACTTTGACTTGGTGTCGGGATAAGGAGAACAAAATGGGAATTACTAATACTGGTGTAGATTCGGAAGAGTTACTCTGTTCATATACTGGAGCGACTTTACTTCCAAGAGGTGATGCTCTTGGCGATGCAGTACTTAAAGGAGATGTATTCATTGAGGTGAAGAAAACAACCTTGAACCAAACAAGGCCAAACAAGTATAACGTGATGGTTGCTCATGATAATGTTAACAACAATTGGTACGTAATACCTCCAGATGAAATCATTCGCATGACTAAAGGTCGGCGAGGACAGCACACACCTGATCCTATGACCTGCATCGGACTAGGTAAGATCACTGCAAAGAAATTTGATAAGTTTATGGTTACGGACATATCATCTCTGAAAAATCATATCATGCAAGCTTATACACAAGGTCAAAAGAATGAGGTACTAAGAGACTTTGCAGCACAACACAAGGAGGAAAATGAAAAAAGACTTGTCGAGGTACAGGAAAGATTAGAAAGGATTCTATAAGTGAGCATAAAAAAGAAAGACACAACCATCTACCGCTTATCGTTCAGGATCAACAAAGGCCCACGAAAGGACATTATTGCCCTCAAACATATATGCGAAAAGAAGAAAGAAATTCTTATGAAAGAACACGGAGACAAGATCAAGTTCGAGAAAATGGTTGATGCCAGCTACAATAGGAGATAAAAACACATTTTTAGTAAAAAAAGTGTTGACTTTACCTTCGAAGTGATATATAATACTCACACAATAAAGAAAGGAACAAATCAAATGACTTTTAACACTGCAATGCAGGCAACTTTGGTGCTCGGAGTTTACTTCGGCTTCGTAACACTCGCAATTATTACTACCTCAATTTCATAAAATAAATGTTGACAAATCATAGAAAATTTGATATACTGTAAGTATAGAGAATAAGGAATTGCCCTGGTAGCTCAGCTGGATAGAGCATCGGACTTCTAATCCGCAGGTCGTAGGTTCGAATCCTACCCAGGGCGCAACATCAACTGGAAGGAATACATAATGTATTTAGAAACACACACTGGCGACTTCATCGAAGTCTCGCGAGATTATCTTGAATCGGCACCACGCCACCAACTAGTCGAATACCTTGAAATGAGGGGCTCGGCCTGCTTTGACGATGAGTCAACAGGCCTCCTTCGCGAGTGTGCTATTGACGACTTCGACTCAGAGCAATCAGACAGCGACTACACCGCATCACCCTATGACCTTTCACACTGCCGGAGATAAAAAATGGAAAGCGACAGCTTCGCACAAGCAGGTAGCCTACAACTCGTCGCAACCAAACTGGTTGACCTCGGGGACTCACAAAGAAGAGAAATACTTCGGTCGTTTGACACCAACACACGATGCCGCCTCGTAGAAGAGATGGTAAACATTAGAATCCAAAGAGGAAGAAAATAAATGAAACCAGTAGTAAATTCATTAGTAGCAGAAGCATGGGCCTTGGGCAAACCAGCAACAAATCACAAAGGCACTTTCCATACAGACGGTAAGTCGATTTATTCTTACGCACTCCAGATTGGAGATACAGGTGAGAACAACAAAAAGATTGTGAAAGACTACACAGCCAAGGGCAGCTATGGATTCCAGACCATGACTACATCACAGCATGTTGGATTGTTGCGATATATCCCCAACCACCAGACGATTGTTGTGTAAATAAAATGTGAAATAGTTCTTGACTTTCAGGTGTTTATGCCCTATAATGTATACATAGACAATTGAGGAGCAACCAATGTTGAGCACTGAGAACGTACTAAGGACCGCGGCCACCTGGAGAGGTAGTCAAAACATCGAAGGTCGGAGAACTAAAGCACAATACTGTGATAACGTAGCCCGCATAGGCAACAAAATCATAGACAACCGCGAAGGTGAAGGTAGGATGGTCAGTGTCGAATTTTCACGACACTTTGGCGAGCGCTCAACTGACCGCGATATCTCAAACAACGACGCGATACGAGCAATATGTCTGGGCATTGAGATAAGGACAGACAGAGTGAGGCCATCAAAGGGTTCAGGCAAGCCAGTAATTGACGAAAGATACAGTTATCTTTATGACGACTTGTGCGTTGCAGTGAGCAAAAAACTGTTGGACGACGACATCACAGTCACGCACGAAGTTATTTCTGCGTACAGAATCTCTCCAGCATACCAACGAGGTTTTGCGGACAAGTTGAGCAGACTTCAGAAAGAACTGCTCGACGTCGGCATACTTCGATGCCAAATAGACATTCGGGACATGACTTATATATCGTATGAGTTTTCACTTCGAGGTTTAGGTGTTTCATCTAAGACCGACGACGAGATACTGCAAGAGTCTATACGGTGGAGCTTGAAAGATGAGTCACCATTCAAACCTTCACCTCATGGACAGTACGTTCTTACTATCGCTATTGATAATAAGGGGTCATCAAGACCATCACTACGACAATTGTCGGTGCTGAAAAAGTGGGGCCTCGGAGTCAGCGACACTCTACACGGGTTAAAGTATGCGGACGGTGCCCGACACATCATGTGCTACAGCATGACCAGGTTTTCTCCTAACTCTCACGAGTGGAATAAAACTAGACAAAAGTGTTGACAAATAGAGAAACAAGTGTTATTATTGTAATATAAACAATGAGGAGTAAATAAGAAAACAACCAAAACAAACATTCAGCCTTTTAGTTAGCAAAATAAGTATTGTGCAATTTAGCACCTAACAAAAAAGGAGACAGAAATGTCAGAAGTAAATAGCAAGGTATTACCGGAAGATGTCGTTATCCCTGGTGAAATCCCAAAGAATCTATACATCAAGCGGGAGAGTCTGGTTAACGCCTTCACCCCTTTTGGTGAGTGGGCTCGCTCACTTTCGCCACGGCAAGCTCAGGCACTCCGAGAACAAGCGAGGACTCTGCTTCGAGAGAACGCTGGACTCTTTGAACGTGCTTCACGCAACCCACTCCACTCAGTCGCTGCACTCGCAGCACTGAAAACGGACAACCCTCCTGCATTGATTGGGTTGTACGAGGCTGTCAAGTTCGCCTAACCGACTAATGACCTCGGCAAGTCTTGAAACTGCCGATTTTGTTAGTAAAATAAGTATTGTGCAATTTAGCACCTAACAAAAAAGGAGACAGAAATGTCGAATAGTAAAATTGAAGTCGGTTATGTTTTTAAATTTGATTGTAACAATACGGTACCACGCCTGAAAGGTGCACTCAAACCTGGCGAAAATGTATCGGCTAGGGTTAGTCGGGAAATCAAGCCTCATCCTGAGTCTATGACGACTTGGTACGACCTTGAGATTCCAGCTGTTGTTCACGAGGCCTTCTCGGTTAGGTTGACTGCACCAGAGATTCGCGACATGGGAGGAGAGTTAGACCTTCTCGCTTCAGTACCTGCAATTGCAGACGATTTAATCGCAGCAAATATCAGGGGCGACCATGCTGAGGCTTTGTCGATTTGGGAATGGGTTGCTAAAAATGATGCACCAGAACAGCCAACAATCATCGCGATGCACGAAAAAGTTAAAGATGCAATCGTTGAGTCATGCAACGCATTGCGCGCCATTGGATACTTTGAAGAGTAGAGATTACGATATGTAAATCCTGTTTATTATCCAGACCTCGGCAAGTCGCAAAACTGCCGATTTTTTTTCATTTCGCGGTACTTTTTTTCTTGACGGGAGCCTGAAATTCTGTTATACTGTAAGGGTAATAATGAGGGAAGGGCAAAAAAATGTT
>Ga0098056_1000874_pt1 | contig 12213 bp, 17 predicted proteins | sample 17BtaG_FD_92583 | JGI IMG/M metagenome (GOLD analysis project Ga0098056, IMG submission 92583) | Marine viral communities from the Subarctic Pacific Ocean - 17B_ETSP_OMZ_AT15314_CsCl metaG | ecosystem: Environmental > Aquatic > Marine > Oceanic | place: Subarctic Pacific Ocean | collected...
ATATGTGTACGTTACACTTGAAGTCCTGGAATGTCTTACCATAGCCCATCCAACGGATCATATCATTATGATACTCGAATTCTTCAATGCTACGTTCGACAATCCCTGGGTTAGCACTAGCCAAAACTGTGAACTGCCCTGGATGAAAAGAAAGACGGACACCGCGGCTACGAGCAAGCTCACCGACCTCACCAAACGCCCGTTCTGCGTAAGCAACAACGTCACTGCGGCGCCAAAAGTAACTCCACTCATGCTGAGTATAAACAGGTAAAATGTCACTTGATAATCTAACCATTCTGAGATGTTCATCTAATGCTCCTATGCGTTCAACAAGTTTACGGGATGATTCTATGTTATGGACCATAAGGTCCCATAATCTTTGCTCTGCTACTTCTTTAGTTTGATTGTTTAGCCAACGCACTGTTGTTGAGCGTGTGTTGTATTGCTTGGCATCATCTTTAGGTTTGATACCATCGACTTGATCTTCACGATCAATCCACTTACATGCAAAGCCTATACGTTTTATCTCATCCATACAAGCATTATACTGTATTTTGGTTTGAAAGTCAATCTCTTTCAGGAAAGTAGTTTTGCTGTGTTCCTTCCCTATGTAAGTCACTGGTTATACAGTGTAATCCACCATCCCAGAAGTATCTGTGTCGGAAATTACATACATGAGGTGTGATACCATGTCTTTCAAAAGCTTCAAACACTTTATCGTTTTCGTTGTTGACTATAACATTATGTTCATCTATGACCAACATGTTAACATCAAATACCGTTTCTTCAACGTAACCTACCCAATGACCTAACCACGATTCAACAAATTTTGTAAAGTCATCATTAAGTTCTTCTCCTGGTACCCACCATTTGCCTTGATTTTTATGTTTGAGGTCTAAGAAGGGTTGAACTTTCGTCCAACTTTGCCCTGGAAGATACACTACCTCCCAGCCAGGAAAAGTATCCTGATATGTTTTAACATCTTGTAAACTTATGATTAATCCAGGCTTGACCGGACAAAAAACACCGTCACTGTGTCCGCCTGTAGAGACTTTATGATTACGATGACTGTTTAAATGCGTATTAATAACACTATCATTGACGTAACATTCATTAGAATTTTCTATTTCAAAAAGTGTACCATGATATACATCTTGACCTACTCTGGTAGTCATTGCTGAGTTTATATTAGTATCATATATGATCTCGTTGCCTTGTGCTCGAACTAAATCTTCTATAGGTTTGATATGTCGCATATCACGTATCATATCAATGTCATCAATAGTGTTTATGCCAAAGTCTTCTTTCAATTCACGCATGATTTCCGGTGACATATCTGAATGAGGATGTAGTGGCCAATTTGGACCACGTATTTTGCTCCAATGGTCGTGTATTATGCTAGACTGCATAAAAAACTTATTACCGATCATTGCTGTATTGTCTCTTGGGACCATACTCACGGGCGAATAATATTTTCCGTCACGCCCTCTATACTCCTCGGGGTCACTCTCAATGTGACATCTCACAGTTTCTACATCAAAGCTGTGTAATATTTTAAGTAATTTTTGGTAGTCTTCTTCTGTTTCCTCAGCTATGCGTTCTAGCACAGCTCTTACTTTGGAGTTGGTAATATATTGATAGAATTCAGGTGGATAACTACGGCCTACTGCACAGACTTTAAGTCTATCCCAATGTTGGTGAACATTAAATGTCATCTGGATAGTCTCTGTATAAGGCGTGTTGTATTGTTTCTGTATTAACAAATCTATTAAAGCTCATATGTTTTTCTTCTAGCTCACCTTTAAGTGGTGCTACTCTATTATGTGCTTTATCTAACTGTTCCATATTTTTAAACTCCATCATAATATGCCATTCTGGAATATCCATTGAACGAAGTCCTAGTTTCATACGCATCACACGAAACTTTTCCATTATACCTTCATCTACTAATTGCTGTAAGAAAGCATTCATATTATCAATCCATTGTTGATCGTCTATGTTACCTTTCTTATCTGCCCAAATATTATATATGTCCATTATCTCGGTCCTAATAATTCAAATCCATTAAACTTACTTTTATACTTGTGTGCTTCACCAAGATAGTAATACCGGTAACCTTGACTTTTATAGTAAGCACATTCTGTTTCTAAACTTTTAATACCCAGCGACAACTTAGGGTTATCATAATCCCAAGCGAATTGAACTGCGTATGCTACATCTTCATTATACTTGGTTACCACACTCCACGCAACCAGTTTGGTGTCATCATAATACCCAATTACGTCATTGTGGTCCCATAAGAACTCGTTGTCCCACATAGGTTCTACACTAAGGAACTTTTTATAATCACAATATTTTTTAAAGATTGCTTGTAACTCGTCGACGTTGGGGTCTCTGATTATTTCGTAGTTCTTTACTGTTTTGTAGTTGGTGTCTGCTAGTCTTATCCTAGCATAGTAAAGATTTTGATCGTTGGGTGACAGCATACAGCTATTTATATCGCCAAGTTACTACATTATCATATTCGTCTTGACTCCAATGTTTGTAGTATCCTTTGCTACGTAATGTATCACTGGCCTCGTTAAGCTTACTAAGTTTTTGTATAATCAGCAAACTTGCTTGATCAAAATTCATACGAATACCATTTACAGTGTCTAATAGGGCTGGATGGTCTTCTAACACAACAATGTCTTGCTTCAGTAGTGTGACGTTTAACTCTCGTGCAATTTCTTCAAACTGAGTACCCGTGTATTGTTCTATAGGATAGTAAAATATCCAAACCTCTTTAGCATCTAGATCTATTGTTTCAAAGTCTGTTAAGGCATTCTTACCTTTGACTATTTCAATTTGATTGTTTTGTCTTGCGGCTCTGGCGTAAGGGCAAGGAGCCCAGTTGCCTAATTTAGGATTAGGTTTCTCTACAAAATCTTTCATCCACTCAATTAGTTTTTGTTCGATATCCAAGATATTTCCTTAGTTCCTTGTCTCGAGGTTCAAACTTCTCGCCCTTGTAAAATATGCGATAGCTTTGACTACCATATTCCCCTATTCCGTATAGCATTGTAGCATCATCTCCGTCCCACATCAAGTAGTCTCGAGTCATACCAACTAATCGCTTGTAGCGTACATTAACCATACCGAGTGGCCATATAATTGATTTAACGAAGTCTTCGTCTGCTGATAATAAGTTTTGTGGTTGTGGGAACCAATAAAGAAATTCAGGTAGTACCTGTTTGACTACCTTTCTACCTGTTTGATTCAACATAATTACACCCAAGAAATGTTCCCAGCTATTGGAAACTTGTTCTTGTACCATTACACTGTCTCTCATTGTATTAAATCTCATAATACAAGTATTATACCAGATTTTGGTTATAATGTCAACCTTGGTCTTTTTTGTTCTTTTGTTTAAGTTTGCAGTCTTTTTCCAATGGGCATCCTTCATCATCCACAACTTCAACTAATTCTTCAGTTGCCCAAAGAACACAGCCCACTATTACTGCACAAAGTAATATCCATACACCAAAAACTATTAATCCTTCCGTCATATTACCACCATCCTGCGGCTCTGCCAAAGCCGAACACGTTATTCAAAGCAAAGTATGTGGTTAGTATCATAGGAGTAGGTATACCTCTACGATAGTAAGCATATATTGCTGTTACTGATCCAACAAAGAATCCTGGATACACTATCATCATATTTGGATCCTGAGCATTTATAGCTAATTGTAGTGATGCTATTACAGTAAAGATTAAACTAGCATGTTCAAAGTAAAAAGCGATTGGATCTTTATGGTAGCTGTCGAGCCACATTTTTTTAATATTCATGCTATTCAATCATACCAAATTTAGCCCACTGTGAGGCACCTAAACAAATCCACCCAACTGGACTACCTGATGCTGGATTCTCATTCCACACTATAGTTCCAGTGATATCATTATAATTTGGAATTGCTGTTGCTGAGCTCATTGGAGTGTTGCCAACACGTAAATTTTCTATCTCAACACTACCATCAACATCTAATGCCAGATTACTGTGTCCGTTGGAACCGAGTACTAGTCTTTGATTCCTGGGTGTACCAATGTAACCAGTATCTTTACCGTGCTTGGTCACAATCATTTCAACTTCCTCGTCCCACACAACAAATGTAGCACTAGGCTCTATGGTGTTAACACCAACACGTTTTGAATTTGTATATAAGGAATCTGCGAGACTTACTTCTCCGTCGACTACTAATTCTTTTAACTGTCCTACTTTCTGTAAGTTACTGTGAGTAAGATGATCAGCTAGATTGTTTCCATCAATTACTACTTGACCTTTTTGTGTAATTTTATCTAAATCAATACCTTTTTCAGATATAGTTTTATGTATACTATCACTGTGTAGTTTAAGCAGTTCTTGGTTTCCGCTAATATCTTTTACAGTTAACTTAACTAATTGGTCAACAGCCGGTCCTTTAATTTCTCCGTCGATCTCTAGGTCACCTTTTATTTTAGCTGTAGGAGCCCATACTGCTTTTTCAAATGCAACTGCATGATCTAACAAACTCATTTGTACATCGCTACTACGGTCGTCAATTCCGGTACTACCAAAGTTTTCTATTATCCCGCCTTTGATCATATCACCACTAAACTTAAAGCCATCAAAATTTATACTATCATGATCAATTGACTTCTTACCAAATGCACCAGTCTGCACCAACGAGCCAATCTTTGCTTCAACTAAATTTTGTATTGCAGGTTTGATATCCATAACTGCAACACGGTTAGTTATTTCCTGGGCGATTTTCTCATTGGCCGTGGCAGTGACACTGGTACTTATGTTGGTCGAAATCTGTGCTAGTGTTTGATCCAGTTGATGTTTTGTTTTTGTTTCGTAATCAAACTCTAAAATACGGTCTTCGAGTCTTTGTGAAATAATACGTTCTACTATCTCTGTGACTTCAGTGTTGGCGATCGCTTTAATTACTTCTTCTGATATTTTTTCTCGAAGTTCTGCTTCAATACTACCTTTAAGATTTTCTAATAGGTTGGCGACTACAGGTTCTAGTTGTTGGTTGATATCCATATCTCTCTTTGAAAAACAAAAATTTAATTATAACTTAATAACTAATTGAAATTACATGCTCATAATTCTTTTTTATGAGACTTTTGTACATTAAATTCTTATGTACATAAAAATTCTTACCGCCTGCATCTAAACTAAACTTAGCCATCTGTTTAAAAAACATACTGCGTCTGTTATGTGGGCCATCGGTTGATACTTCTTGCCCGTTCATTTCATATATCATAGTTTCCCAAGCATTTCTATCATGTGCTGTATGATTATGATGTTCTAAAAATACTTTACTGTTTCCATCTCTACGTACAGCTAATGGGTGACTAAATTCTCTATCTCTAAAGTCTTGGTTCTTATAGTCTCTGAATGTAGTAACTAACAGATCCTTAACTAACTTTGATATTTTCTGTACTTTACCCAATTGATGATCTTCTGAATTAGCAAATGTAAAATACTCATCACAAGCTACTACCCAATCAAAAGATTTATCATATTCTCCTAAATCCTTTTCATCAATATATGTGTATTTAACTTTTTTATCGGCCAGGTATTTTTTTGTTGCGTCAGTAATTTCAGTTACTGATATATTCTCACATTGTGATATCAATATTAGCGGATTGAATCCGTAGAATAATATACTAGACGGAGTTTTTCCGTGATGGGTTGTAATTGTCTGCAAAATTTCTTTTTTGCGATCAACTACTTCTTGAGACTTTGGATTAAACTGTAATGCTCTTAAAGACATTTCAGTATACGTGGCGAAATTAAACTGCATATATTCCTAGTTGTAATTATATTGTTACAACTATTTATTAGTTTCACGCAATAGATCTAACGTCACACAATGAAAAGAACCCCCTAAAGTACGGCTGTGTCGTAGTGTTAATGGAATAACCTCAAATTTCAATGATTCTAATGTCTTGATTATAGTAGTCTGTGCGGCATCGATTATAACAGTGTTATCATCTATAGAGAGACAGTTCATACCTACCCACTTGGATGCGTATGGATATTCGTGAAAGCTTTGTGCTACACAGTCTTGAACCCATATCTTTTCCCAACTGTCAAATACCTTAGGGCAGTTACTAGGTGTTACTCTTGATGCGTTCAGCATAACCAAACCTTGACGTAAAGGTACTATGGTACTGTCAATGTGTACTCCACTATAAAAATTACAAGTTTCAATCTTTATCCAAGGCAATTGCCTACGTAGCCATTCAATAGCTGGACGGTTTCCGCTTTCACTTTCTAGCACTAGCCAAGTATCACCGAGCCTACATACATTAGCGGCGTCTAGTGTCATACCATGATTGCGAGGCATTGTTATTACGTTTTTAGCAGAGTCAACAACACGATCTAAAGTGGATAGTTCTTGATCTCTACAAGGGTACATCATAGCAGGGTCAATCACTGTATCGCCTGCTACTATCAATCTATCCCTAGGGCAGTAGTTATACATACCATCTTGAGCTACAAAGTCCATATCGTTAGGACGATGTACTTCTACTCCTCGACCAACAAGAGTCTGGCACAATATTTCAAGGTCCTTGTTTGTTTCATCTACTATCCATTGGGGGACTGCTCCTTTTGGAACTGGAGTTTCTTTCCAAAGAGTCTTTTCACTTTCTTTATTAAACACAGGATCATTGACTGGCCAATTGGCATTTGTAGCTGTACCTACTACGATACTTTTAAGTGTTGACCATTCGTTGTTAGAATTTATTTTCATACATGACCTGTTATCTGTAAAGTATATCTAGGTTCTAGTCCTATGTTAGCCGCCATATGTGGTGTTGCTCTACTCCATACAACATAATCACCGGCACTCCATTTTGGTACAGGTGTTTCATCTATCTCTAGATAATGCCCTGACTTCCATTCTTCTAAGAATACAACAGCACGTCTAATAGTATCTTCTTTATCTTTGAGATCAAATAACTCTATATATTTTTTGTAAGTGTCAACGTGTTCTGGCAACACTGTACCTGTTGTCATACGATAATAACTAGTGCCAATGTCTTTCCATCCTAGCTCACTGAAGTGTTCAATGACTTGGTTGTTCCAACTAGGTTGTGGACTACGCATATCACACATATCACCTGTAAACTTATCTTGATATCCAGCGTTAAGCCACCAGTCAACATCTTTAGGATTGTTAAACTTTTCGTTCTTGTAATCTAATACTGTGTATTGCCTATCCCAAAAAGGTTTAAGTTTTTCTAGTGTTACCATATTGTATAATTGAAATTAAAGGATTTTTAGTTTTAAATTTACGCCAAGGATCTACCACGATACTTCCTGGAGCAGGTATAAAGTATAAAGGTTGTGCTGGATGTTTTCCAGTATATCCATAGGTTATGTCTCTGTTGTGTGCTAAAAATATGATACCTATGGAATCGTCAGCAACTCTGTCGTCGGTCATTGGATCCGAGTAAAAGAAATGTGCTTCTTGCTTTTCTAAGTAACTGCCTATCAGCAAACTGTAACTGCCATCTACCATATCCACATCAGGCTTGTATGCTTTGCCGTGTATTATAATAGGAAGATTTTCTTTCTTTTGTAAGTCAGTTAAGAATGAAGCTACATTTTCTGCTTGTTTTTCTCTGGCGTGCATTATAGTATCAAATATATCATAACCTAGATCTAAACTTTCTGCTAGATAACGTAGTGCTATATTGTCTCTAGGATGACAAGGTCCTGCATCGCCCATACCAGCAGTCATATATTTTGGACTCATGATACGTGTTGTTGATTGTGCTAGGGCATCAGTTACAATATCAACATTCATATTTCCGTTTTTCATAGCCACATCTTGTATCATATTAACTAGTCCAATCTTAGTTGATATAAATGTGTTGTAAAATACTTTGATTGCTTCTGCTTCGTCCCAAGTGCCAATAGCATACCTAGGGTCGTTTTCCATCAATGGCTCGTAAAAGTCTTTTAACAATTTTGCATCACCAGTTAAACTTCCGTCTTCTGTACCTATGATAACCATCTCTGGGTTAACCATGTCCCATTCTACTGAACCCATAGCTATTAAATATGGATTATATATGAAACGGGCATTGGTAATATGTTTACGTAGTTCGCGTCTAGTAGTACCAGGTAGCACTGTTGATATTAATACCACTAACTGATCTTTAGTAACGTATTGATTTATATCTTGTAATACTTGGTTAACTACAGAGTAATCAAAATCTTTATTTTCTAAATGCGTACTAGGACGACTACCATCATAAGCCTTATCGTGTGGTGTTTGCACAGCTACAAATATAATATCTTTGCCGTTAACTGCACCTTCTAATGTTTCAGAAATGTCTATCTTGGTGCTTTCCTTTGGGTAAATATCATAGCCAGTTACTTTATATTCCTGTGCCATTACTTCTGCACAAGGCATACCTAACTTGCCTATACCGATAAATCCAACTGTTTTTATAAAATCAGTTAATGTTTTAGTTGACATATACATGCTCCAAATTGATCATATTTACGAATTTTTTTATAATGCAATATTCAAAGACTTTGATGTTCACGCATTTGATAAAGGTGTACCAACAGAAAGTTCTTATATGGTATTTAACAAAATTACAGGACCGCATAAGATTTTATTTTATGATCAAGAACCTCTAATACCTACAATTAGCCCAATATACATGGATTATTTTAATATTCCTTTCGGTAATATTGAGAAAAATAGAAACAGTTATCCTGCGTTATATAAAAATATATTAGAAGGAGAACAGCTGGATGATTACATTAAATGGTATAAGACTTTTGTTCAAAAACCTTTTATTGTTGTTAACAGTGAGCACAGCGAGTATAAAGATCTGTTACTAAACGAATACGGATTTAAAGATTTATATTATTTCTATCATGGCTTTGCCGCATTGGATTGGTATCGTGGATATTGTGCGTTAAACCATAACAAAACTGTAGTCAAAGAGTACAAACATGATTATCAGAGTTTCAATAGAATTGTCACGGGCGATAGAGCATATCGTAAAACCTTTGTTGATTCATTGAGGCAGGAAGATTTATTAAAACATGGTGCTGTTAGTTATGGTGTAACTGATGACCCAGTTACTGAAGAACGGTTAGTTATAGACCACGAACAACTTCCGGGCTCGGCTTCAGCAGATATACCTAGAGGAATAGATGCTTTCTGGCATATAGTTACAGAAACAGTATTCTATTACGACAAACTACACCTAACAGAAAAGATATTCAAACCTATTGTATCAAAACAACCTTTCATGTTATTAGCGGCACCTGGTAATCTTGCTTACTTAAAAAGCTACGGATTTAAAACATTTGGCTCAGTGATAGATGAAAGTTATGACACTATCAAGGATAATGATGCTAGAATAGATAGTGTAGTAGCACAAATGAAATGGTACTGTAACTTATCGCAAGAGGAAAAAAGTCGTGTTATAGAGCGCCTAGCACCAATCGTAGAGTACAATTTTCAGCACTTCTACGGTGATTTTAAACACATCATTGCCAATGAATTACTAACTAACTGTCAAACATTGTTTAAAGATACGAACTATAACGACAGTCACATCAACTATTTTAATCTTAATCGCTTACTTACTACGTAATTAAACACTCATATTACATTCTCTGACGAAATAATTAAATACTATTAGAATCAAGGAGCCAAGACAAATGGAAGGTATACTCAATCTTATCACAGACGTAGGATTTCCTATAGCCGCCGCAACTGCAGGTGGTTACTTTGTATTTCTCATGTTAAGATTTATCTTAGATGGAGTAGTAGACGGGATCAAAGGGCTATCTGGAATTATCAAAGCCTTAGACAATCGTGTACAAACAATGAACCATGATGTTATCCGTATTGACACACAAATGTCACATGCCTTAGGCGTTAAGCCAGACATTGATCGAATTGCCCGTGCAGACGGAAAGAATGATGCGAGAAGAGACTAATGCAAACACCAAACATGAGAAAAATACAAAAAGATAATCTGAGACTCAGAACTCGACTGTGTTTTGATTTTGATTATGTAGTTGTATTTGTTTTAGGTTGCTTTGTAGGATTTCCCTTAGGATTTTTCATTGGAGTATCTGCTTAAATGATCGAATTAATATTACTTGGTGTACTTTTTATAGTAATTGTAATGTATCTAGACGAACGTCAACAGAATAGGAGCAAAAAGAAATGAGTAAGTTTAACGGATTATTAGATGCTAAGTTTCATCCGCCAAGACAGTGGGTACTAGATACTAAACTAGTATATGAAGATGATAACTTAACAGATCAACAAATGGAAGACCTTAAAGCTGTAGGTGCACCAATAGATAAACGCAGTGGCAAAGTTACTGCACCAGCAGGACTAAAAACAGATATGGCATCAGTGCCTAAATTTATGTGGTGGCTAATTGCTCCATTTGATGTTGCCAGAGCCGCTGTTATACACGACGTACTATATGCTAAAATTAGACACTATCGTTATCATGGTGGCGAAGACTGGGTAGCATTTAGAGCAAAGAAAGTTGCTGACCTAGTATTCAAACATGCCATGGATGATGCTGAACCACCAGTGTCAGGTTGGAAGAAGTGGTTATGTTATCAAGCAGTTAATTTGTTTGGTAAATCATCAATAGCACCAACTAAAGCAGACAAGTAGTGACTTGGAAGTTGATAGTAATTAGTACCGTAACTACTATCTGCTTGTTTGGATTTTTAGCTACCGCATGGCACGATATAAGTACACCAAATGTAACAATTACATCTAGAGATCAATGATGGAAGAAATTTCAAATTTAATTAGTCAATACGGATTTCCGATCATAGCCGCAATTGGTGCTGGCTACATGGTATACTATGTGTGGAGGTGGACTACAGAAGTTGTTGACCCTATTCTTAACGAAGCAAAAACTACTCTTATTGCTCTAATAGATCGTGTCAGAATGTTAGATAATGATCTAATTAGATTAAATCAAAAATTAAATGTTATCCTACAACTGCGTGAACAAGAACTGGAAGAACAGCGTAAGAAAGATCTTAAAAAAGATAAAAAAGATTAAAGCTTTTCTATAATTTGATCATATATTACTCTGGTATTAGTAGGATATACTTCACCAAAACAATCTATTCCATCATGTATATCAAATGTTTGTGCGATATTACAATTTATCCAAGCTTCTTCTAGTATATTAGCTTTGAACTCAGTAGACTTTCCAGCAACGATATCGTTGATAATTTTAGTACATTTGATTTGCGATTGTATTCCTGAATTTTTATCAAGAAATGTGTGGTACATAACACTGAGTGAGTGATCATATTTAAAATATTTGCCTGTAGCAATTTTACTTACTTTTTGTAATTCTCTAACAAACTCATTTAATGACATAAATGCCTGTACCGGAAACTCTATTAGTAGTTTGTTATCGAAATCTATGAAATCGTTAAAATTGTCCAGCCCAAATTTATCTTCTCTCAGTGCGGCATAGTAATAGTTCCTTAACACTGAACGAGAATAGTTTTTTCTAATGCCATGATTTTTTATTAAAAAATCAATGTAGCCATCAACTTTACACAAGATAGGATCAGAACCAACTTCATGTTGGGAAGTAATTTCTTTTTTTAGTGCTTCTGCTTTTGCTATAGTATCTGTCTCAGGATTCTCTATGTCTACTCCGGCATCACCAGCTCTAGTAACACTATTGTAATATATATGATATATATTAAGGCGATCAATGACGATTCTCAGCAATACATCATCTTTCGTCACGGTCCATGGAATATCCACGCCACTTTTAAATGAAAAGTGACTAGCATGAACTTGAGAATCTTCAAGATAAGTTGTAGTTACAAGATGAGATGATCCTGTAGAAGTAAATGGGTCAAAATTAGCTGAATCGATTTGGTAGACGTATCTGTTAATATTGTATTTTAAAAAGTTCCCATATGCCCCGCCCCAAAAGTCGATCTTAATCATATTTTTTATTAGCGTCTAAATTAGGAAAAATGCCATAGGCACAGTCTATTGATTTACTATAAGTAAATATTTATACAAAGGTTTTTGTCTGTTAAAGTTTAGGTACAGGTACGTCTGCTGTGTCGCTTGGTTCAAAGCTTTTCAATGGTATAATACTAAAGTCACCTTTGATCCAATCAATGTGTAC
>Ga0098056_1000881_pt1 | contig 12106 bp, 23 predicted proteins | sample 17BtaG_FD_92583 | JGI IMG/M metagenome (GOLD analysis project Ga0098056, IMG submission 92583) | Marine viral communities from the Subarctic Pacific Ocean - 17B_ETSP_OMZ_AT15314_CsCl metaG | ecosystem: Environmental > Aquatic > Marine > Oceanic | place: Subarctic Pacific Ocean | collected...
AGAAATAGGGGTTTTTCTCGTTGACAAGGATCTACGATCATGATCTAGGAGATCTCCTGATCTGATTCTGCTGCTTAATTAGGGTTTATTTGTTTGTTCGATATTCTTCGAAGTGAAATTGTTCAGGTATTGACATTTCAAAAGCGTAACAATCTAATACATCGTCTGTTTTTATCTTGGTAAGTATATCTTGTCTGTTTGGTCTTCTGTAAGGTCTGTAAAGAGCTTTATATTTAGGTACATATTCGTTTAAAGCTTCTTGATCACCTGTATAAACGAATTTAGAAGTTCTATTGTTAGCTTTTTGTAAAAGAAATTCACGATCTACAAAAATATATTTAGTAAAAAAGTCAAAAACAATGTAATCTGCTTCACCAAAGATCCAACCAGGGTAACCGTCACCATTCTGGTACTCTATCCATATAGTTCCATGATCTAAAGCGTCTTTTTCTGCCTTAATATCCATTTTGCCGTATTGTTTATACGAACTAACTATGTCGTATTTTTTATAAATATTTTCTTTTTGTGTAGCCCACCTGACTTCATCATCTTTGGTATATTTGAATATGTGGAAGAACTTTATTTCGGCCATTCTTCCAGCATGACCCTTTGCTGGTTGATTAGATCTAGGGTGTATAAAACTATCTGGTAAAGGTATATAACTCATACTTCATTACCCCAACTATCCCAACCAGGTGCAGTCTGTCTAGCAAAAAGCTCTATACGAGGTACATCCCCACATAATTCTACAATTCTATCTCTTACTACATCAGGTTTTTTTGAGTGTTGCATAATTCTTTCATCTACTACTGAGTGTACAGCTGCGCTTTCCCTCTGAGGTTTACCTTTTACGCCTAGGAAACATACTTCTGCGTTTGCCCTAGTCCAGTGTCCCATGCCCCAAAACCATGAATCAGCTACTTTATTTTTTTTAACCCATGTAAAAGCAGCACTGCGATATTTAAATCCCCAACTCTCCATAGCTTCAAGACCAATTAGTAATTTAGGAAAGGTAATCCACATAAATAAAATACAGTCATCTGCAGCTATGTCATTTACTGGCAAATCGTTAATTTCTTGAGGTTTCATTTGTGGGTACTTGCCGTCCCAATTTCTTTTTAGAAAACCAGAATCATACTTCCAGGGTGGATCAGCATATATTATGTTATATTTCTTGTCAGGAAACGGTATCATTTATTCTCCTTTTTGCTATATCAAAGTACTTTGTGTCTATTTCGACACCTATGTAATCTCTTTTTACATTTTTACAAGCAACGCCTATTGTTCCGCTACCCATACAATTGTCTAAAACTAGATCACCCTCATTAGTATAGCTCTTTACTATCAACTCTGCTAAAGAAACAGGTTTTTGTGTAGGGTGTAAACCTTTGTCTCTATTGTGTTTTTGTACGGTCAGGGGGTGTCTGTCGCCAGAATTATCTGTAATTATGTTACTTAAACCACCTTTCCAATTCTCGCTCACTCTTCCAGACTTTTGTTTATATGGATATCCTTTAGTTTTTTGAGGAAAGTATTTCATAGCAGTTCTTTTACCGTGTGTCACTCTGCCCTTACCAAATATAACAATAAATTCGTGATTTCTGAATGGCTGCTGGTTTACATTAGGTACATTTGTTCCATTATCTTTTTCCCATACCCATTCATACTTGTAGAGATGTTTAGCATTATTTATTAATTCATTTGCAAATCTCATAGTGCAATGTAGAGCTATACATCCATCTTCTTTGACCAATCTTTCGTATTCGTAAAAAAGTTTTTTAGTGTCTATTAATTTATTATCCCACTTGTTCCCTGTTTCTTTATAGGGAAGGTCAGTAAAGATTAAGTCAATAGAATTATCAGGAAGAGTAGGTAGAAATTTTAAGCAATCTTCATTGATTAACATATTTTATAGCTTTCCTAAACATATCTTCATCTTGCTCTATACCTAAGTATTTATGTTGATCAGCAAATTTAGATTCCTTTATTGCTTTGTAAGTACTACCAGAACCCATGAAAGGATCAAGTATTCTTTGTGGGTACTCTGCTGTATCTATAATTCTTTTAATTAGTTCAGTTGGTTTTTGAGTGGGGTGTATCTTTTTTTCTTTTCTGTTATAGAAATTAATATCGTTCCAAACATCTGTTTGACCTTTTGGCACTTGAAAAGTGTATACTAAATCTTCATAGTCAGGTAGGTTCATAATTTGTTGTAATTTTACCCAATCATCTTTTACTGGATAAACTCTGTATTCTCGTAATTTTTTTTCCGAAGCTATAGTACTAAATGTCCCACCACCGCTTGTTGCTTTACCTAAATATTGGTTAACCTCGGTAGCAGTCATGCCAAGCCTTTTTCTTTCCTTTTGTAATTCCTGTCTAATATAATCTCTCGAATCCTGGTAAAACATATAGATGTATTCAGTAGCTGTTGGAAACATTTTAAGGTTTTTACTAGATCTGCCTGCTACTGCTTGTAAACCTTTATCAATGACTATTTGCTGCTTAAACTGAAAACCAAACTCATGCATGTAACCTAAAAGATAAGATAGTTCTTGAGGATACCCAAAGAGCCAAACAGTTGCAGATTTTTTACTCACATTTGCTATTTCTTCTATCCACTTCCTACACCAAGCTAAATATTCATTTCGTGATTCCCACTGCTTGTCCCAAGACTGTTCTACTTTTCTGTAATAAGGTGGATCTATTATAAACATATCGAACTTGCCGTTATCTTTAATGTTCCTAGCATAATATATGCCGTCTAACACATCTTCGTTTACGAAAAAACTGTTTTGATTTAGTTTAGTTACTTTAATCTTCTCTCACCATCTTTCAAGCTAACAGCCCACTTAGGAGCTGTAGTATTTTTTGAATCTATCACTTGAAGTTTTGGATCATCATCCCAATTCTTAAATATAAAAGTATCCCTAGCTACTTGCTTGTCCATACCTTTCTTAGAAGCAACTGCATCAAGACCTCTAAGTTTGGGTACAAAATTATGTCCCATTATTGCTAATAAATTTTCTATTTCTTCATCATCTAACTTTTTGTTAGTAGCAAAGTCTATCAAAGACTTAACATCATTACATTCAGTCTTATAGCCTTTAGACCAATTAAAAACAGTTTCACCTATTTTTATGGCACCATTTTCTTCTACATTTTTAGCTATTTTACCGTCAACAAATTTATTTATATTAGTCGTATTAGCTTTAGCACCAACGGCAACTGTCCTTGCTACAGATAGCTCTTTTGGTTCTTCTATTCCTTGTAGCTCGGTATTCTCTAAATCAGAGTCATGATCGTTAGCTTTTGCTATTTCCCATATTAATTCTCTCATTTCACTCATAAAATCCTCTTTCCGTTTTATTCCAACATGCTTTACAATCCAAAGTTTTTGATAAGTTGCTTATTACTTTGTCGCAAGTAATACAACGATTTCTATTTCTAGTATTTCCTAGCTTAAATATCCTTACAAAGAACTTATCATTTTCAGTCATATCTTATATTAGATGGTGGGTGACAAAAAGTCACCCAGTATATTTTTAATATAGACACTTTTAAAGGTGTTCATATTATATATCTCCCATCAATTTTGCTAAGTTTGTACAATAAAAATTATTCAATCATTACTTAAATAAAATTAGGTTTCACCCTAGCCAAGACTTTCTTGGTCTTACTTAGCAAACTTAAGGGCAGAAATTTTTACTAGTACACCATATATTAGTTTTAATTAGTCTGCCCTAGTGGAGCTGGAGGGATTCGAACCCTCGTTAGCTATAAGGTATTGGGAAACCTTATAGCTCTAAACCATTCAGCCCCTTAATTCCAATTGATCTTTTATCCAATCAATTAAAGCTTCTGGTGAGTTAGACCCTAAAGACTTAAGCTGCTTTGCTTCCCAATCGTAAAAGTATTCAGCGTCTATACCGAATTTATATCTACCAAGCTTAAATCTTACTGTAGTTTCATCATCAGGTTCTGGTATATCTTCTTCCTCAAAAATATCTGATTCAAGGTTAGTTAATATTTTTTCCAGATCATCTAAGTCAAAACCAGTTCCTGATAAATCTTCAGTTGCTACTGCAACATCTTGCAGGAGATCTACTAACTCATTTTCTTTCCAACCACCTTTTTCAACTAATCTGTTAGAAGCAATCAAGTATGCGTTTGCTTCGTCTTCAGAAGAGAATGCAACACCAGTAACCACTGGTATTAACCAGTTACCGTCTTTGTCTACTTCTATATTTTCAGGCGGTTTAGTAGCGTCTTCTCGTTGAAGAAGTTTTAATGTTTCTAACCTACCGTGACCAGCAACTAATTTACCAGTCGCTTCATTTTTAATAATTGGCTCAGTAAAGCCAAATCTTTTCATAGATGTATAGATATCGCCAATGTCATGATCTTTTGGATTGACATCAGCCACTTTAACTGTATTTAGATCTATATATTCTACTTTTATCATTTAGAATGAAGGTGGTAGGGGTGATTCTACTTGTCTTTCAGGAAGTTGATCCTGCATTATCCCTACAGGTCCAAACACAAAAGATACACCAATTTCATCAGCGATGATTTTGTATGCTTTTCTTTTTTGTCCAGTCTCTTTATCTTCCCAAACATTTTGTTCAAGTTTGCCTCGTACAATAACTGGTAAGCTATTTGTACCTTTACCAAAACTGTCACCTACATAATCAGCTAAAGTATTTCTTTCGTTGTTAAAGACAACTACATCTATCCAGGCAGGTTCTTTATCTTTACCCTGCCAGATCTTAAGTCCGCCAGTAAGATAGAAATTGCCTGAAGCAGCTTGTTTCATTTCTACATTACAGAGAGTTCCACTCACTGTAACCTCATTAGGAAACGCCATCGTTTACCTCCTCTTGTTGTGTGAATATCTTATTAATGACACCGTTACCAAATCTATCTGAGTAATCGGCTTTAGCCTCTTCCCAAGATTTGGTGTAGTCAAATGTATCCACTTCGTACTTTTCTTGTGTGCCATTTTGAAATCGCTTTTGGGCGAAATCGTACATAGCATGCACAAAACTTTCAAACTCGTTAGCAAGTAAGTATTCTTTTAAACCGCCTTTTGGTGCAGGCAGTTGCTGAACACTAGGATCATTCCACTCATAGCGCTGTATTTCCATTGAAGTAGCGTAAATACTGCTTGGGTTTGGGGCAAAGTCTGTACCTGCTTTAAAAGATTGTTCAATTGCTTTTTCTATAAATGCAATTTCAATGTCTTTAAGTGATTCATAAGCAGACTTTACTTGTTCATTAGTCCAATGAAAGTTAGGCCATTTAAGTTTCATAACCCTAACAGTCTGTTGCCATTGTTCACCTGTCATAATTGCACCTCTTCAACTTCTGTAACTTCAGCTTCTAAGTTGGGTGTATTTAGATACCCCAACATTTTATTAGCAGATTCTTTAGCAGTATCTTCGTCTTTAGCAAGATATGTATGCGTCCATGTTCCTTTGACTATATATTTTTTAACCATTGTCTACCTCCTTAGCCCAAGCTTGTAATTCCAAGTCACTAGCTATTGATTGAGCTTTCTTTTTATTCTGTTTACGATCTTGATCCGTCACAACTTCATCTATCTGTAACCAATTAAAAACAATTGCTTTTGGTGTTGGTCTTTCACCAAACTTTATGAAGTAATTAAGACCTCTTCTTCTTATTTCATCTGAATCAGCACCAACTTCAATAAGTTGTGTAACGCAATTATTGTACCTAGAGTAAGCATCAGAAGTCATGCTACTTGCAAGCTCTGAATGACTCTTACCTGTTGTTACTTCTATAACTGTGTTGAGTATTTCTTTTCTATCAACATCTTGTACATCTAAATCTTTTTTCTGTCGCTCTTTGCGTTTACGCTCTGTAGCTTTCTCTCTTTTGTCCATCAATGCACCGTGGTAATCATCCCAATCATGTATTTTCAAAGTTTTACCTTTTTGGTCTAACCAACCACACTCTACTAAGTTGCTTATAAAAAAATCATTATCGCCCTGATAATTTGCAGCTGCTGCAATTCTATTTTTGTATCTAGTAAGATCTCCATTTTGTGAATATGAAAGACCCCACCACCATAAGTAATGTAAGTGTCCTATAACCTCAACATTAGAACATTCTAGTGCATCAGCTAACTGATCAACTTTAGGGTGTTGTGATAGTGATTCGTCACTCTTGATCCAAGCCATTTTGTTTTCTCTCCTTTTCCCAATTTTCTAACAGAGCAGGAACTAACTTTTCAAGATCAGAAAGTCTTGTGACTAAAAGTCCGTCTCCTGTTCCGCTTGGCATACATATCATAGCAAAGGGTTTTGTGTTTGTCGCCCCTTTTGTTTTTTTTATTTTCTGTTCGGTTTCGCTTTCTATTCGAAAAAAATAACTTGCGATAGTATTTACCTGTTTGCCACTTTTTACTTCAAACTGGACAGCACTGTTCCACAACTCTTCGTCTAAGTTGGAAGCTCCGAACTCTCTGTCTGGAACTTTAAGTAACTTCCTAGCTCGTTCTTGTTTAACAAATCCAGATTGTCTAGCTTCACTCTTCTCATCTTTCATGTTATAAAGAAACCCTGATTACCACCAATTTGTGGTTTATTTAAAGCTTCAATTAAGGGTTGAGTATCTACAATTACAGTCTTGTCAAAATCCTTTTGCATTTTTAATTCATCTTGATTAGTAATTAAACCGTCTTCATCAACATAGGCAATAGTACATTCTGTTGCATAAGCCCAATCTTTTTCTTGCAGCAAAGCTCTGTCGTGAAATATAACTATGGGTATGACTGCCATTATTCGTATTCCTCCCAATTCATAACAAAACCTGTTACTACATTTTCTATATCAGATATTTTAAACATAACTAATCCATCAGAAGTGCCGTCTGGTTTAATGACACCAACGAAAGGTCTTCTACCAGTACCATACTCAGGGTTGTTTACATCAGATTGTTCTTCCATCTTTTTAAACTTATTCCAGATAGACTCTATTTGTTTGCCTGCTTTAACTTCAAATCTGAGATTACCACGCCAGTTTTCCTCATTGCCCATATTAGATCTAAACTTAGCATTTGGAATTCTTAGTTGCTTACGAGCTTCGTTTTGCTTGCGCATACCTTTATTGCGTGACCTTTTACCTCTTTTTTGAGCCTCTGTCCAACCGTCTGTTTTTTTTACAGTTTTTTGACCCATGCCTTGTAAACCTTTTTCTTCAGATTTTCTGCGTTTATAATCTGAATAGGTCTCATCGTCTCTTATGTCGAAATTATCAGGTTTCTTTCCGCTGATTTGACTTCCCATCTCCTATTTCCTCCTGTTTCATATTCATAATAGTGCTGACAAACATTTCCCATGTTTTAGTGCCTTCAACCATAGGTGAGCCACACTCTGTCCAAGCAATAAATACTTTGTCTCTCTTTGATGGATACTTTATGTAATCAATAAGCTGATCGACATCTGTGAAATAGTTTAAATTTCTTAACACTTCTACAAAAGAAATAAATGTTGGCCAATCTTTCATAACGCTTTCAACACGCTCAATTAACATTTTGTCCATCCACTCAATTTGTTTTTTTTCATAAATCCACTCAGCTTGTTTCAACAGCTCCATAGTTATAAGACCCCTTAATGAGTCAGGTATAGTTTGACCAAATGAAGCAAAGTTACAAGGACAATCTGCAGCACAATCTACAAAAGGACTAGCTTTACAAAAATAACAAGTTTCGTCTTCTACACGATTAAAGTTTGGATCTTCTGACATAAATCTATATTACTACAAGTCAATAATATCTTGTGCGTTGTCAATTAAATCAAGTTCCATTGCAAGATAACCAAACATATCTAAAAGTTTTAGAAATACTAACAAAGACTCACCGTCATCATCATAGGACTCAAAATGCTTGATATATTCTGAGTATTCTTCACTGTTAGGTCCTTGGCTTACAACACTTTGTGCTGCGTCTAGAACATCTAAGTCAGTAATCTCTATATTGATACTTGCAAGACCATCTTCTACTTTATCGCAATAATCTACATACCAATCTTTGGATTTCTTGTTTAGATTAATCATCTCACTGAACAGATCACCAATACCGTTGACAATTTCCTTTGCAGATATTAATTTTCCGCTAGCACCTTGTAATTTATCAAAAAGCATTTCATCAAATTCCCAATCATCGTCTTGTATCTCATCATCATCACTATTGTTCTCAAAATCTTCCCACATATCAAATCCTTTCATTTATCCCCCTCAGTAGGATTGTCATTCAACCATTGTTTCCAATCTATATCCTGATCATTATCCCATACTTCTGGAAACTCTTTTTTAAGTTTTTCTACTAAAGCCCACTCGATCTGTTGCTTCATTGCTCTTTCTTTCATCATCTTATCAACCCTTCTTAATTCAAAGATAGTTGATATCTTGTCTAATGTTTTATTCATCTGTTTAATAATACTTTCCAACAATTTTGGCAAACCGAATCGTTGCCTTTGTAATCTTTGCCACAAAACATACAATTGCCTGATTGTGGTCTTGCTTTTATTTTTCCATCTTCTATTTTTTGATTCCACCATTCTTCAGTCCCTGCTTTGATACTTTTGTATGACATAAATCAATTTTACTAGCAATCGTTGAATTTATATCCTTTTCGCATAATTCTTCGTCAAGATCATCTAATAAAACATCATCAAATATCATATTTCTATAATATCCCTTCCTCTTACTCTTGGATGAGTAAACTTATGATGCACATAACAGTGTGGTTTGTGGTTGTAAACACTTAACTTTTGACTACATCCAGCTTCCAAGCAAATACGATCAGATCCATAAGTTTTACTAGCTCGACCACCTAATTGACCTAATTTTCTTCCTTTATCCATCTTTCCCTCCATTCTTTTGCATCTTCCCAACACCATTTACTTGAATTCCAATCAGTCCACCTTGTACCTTTGTAAGTATCTTCTGCTAAATGCGCAGCAGCTTTTATATTGTAATAAGGTATATGTTGCACTTTGCTAAATTCAAATCCTAAATTAGTTTTGTAAGTTTTGTTTTTCTCTTTGTGTGGTAAGCCATACCTTGTTACAACCCATGTATCCCATTCAGGAATATCATAAAGTTGTGACATCCACTTCCATGTGTTTGGTATGAATTGAAATAGTCCTGAATCTTTATTATCAGATCTATATGCTTCAGCGAAACCTCGACTTTCGCACCAAGCTATCCTTAAAGCTGTATCTAAATTTTCAGGTTCAAAAAACTGTACGAAGTAGGGTATGTCATCAACAAGGGCGTGTGGAATTTCTTCCGTTAGACATACCTTTACTTCATACATTTCTTCAACACTAGGCACTACTGCCATTGATTGAAAAGTTGACATAAGTATAAGACACTCAGCTATCAATTAATAGTCCTCAGGTCCCATGCTATCAAAGTCATTATATTCTTGTGTGTAACCCAAGTCCTTAAAACACTTTATGCAGTAATACCTTTCAGTTTCACTATATACTTTTACAGTATTTTTAAGATTATAAGGGTTGTGATCACAATCCATATCTTTGACCATTTCGAGAGTCAACCTTTTTGGTTGAGCTGGCCATTCCCAATTTTTAGTCATTATCTCTCTCCTTTATATTTGTAACAACTAGTTGGCGTTTACCAATATGCATACTATAGTTATCTCATAAGCAATTTGCAACTTAAATATAAAAAGGAGATATATGAACAAAGCAAACCCATGGGCTGACAAAGAACAGCCTTTAGGAGTACAAGAGATAGCTAATGAGCTTGGCTATTCAAGACAAACTGTCAGCTCGTGGCAGCAGAGAAAACAGTTCCCAGAACCAGACGGCTTGGTCAGTGGTGGACAAGTAAGGATCTGGAAACGAGAATCTGTTATAGCTTGGGCTAACGCAACAGGCAGAAATAAGAACAAGGCTACTGTTTAAAAGTGTCAGACCAAGATCTTAATATGAATACACTGGAACAAAATATGAATATTGTTTTCGGTAAATACGGTTGGAGGGAAATACCTTTAAACTCAAAAGGAGAGAAAATGAACGAAATTAAGAAAGAAGATATACAGGAACCTGTGACAGAAATAGTTGAAGTGCCTGTACAGGAAGTGATTGAACCTTCAAATGATATTGTTAAAGAGAATGAACAATCACATGCATTAACCCAAAATATTTTTGGTACCACAAACCCTGCGGACTTTGTAAGTAAGTCACAGGAATATGCAAAAGCATTAGTAGATGTAGTCGAAAACCAGCAATTGTATGCCAATATACAAGGTAAAAAGTATGTCACATTTGAGGGTTGGCAGTTCTTAGGATCAATGCTTCCTACTGCTATAACACCTCAGACAGAATTTACTGAGGAAGTCAAAGATAAAGATACAGGTGAAGTCTTAGGTTTTAAGGCTAGAGTCTTAGCTCTTGATGTGAATGGTAACCAACGAGGCGCTAGTGAATCTGTATGCATGTATGCTGAAAGAAATTGGAACGGCAAAGACGCAAATCACTTAATGTCTATGGCTCAAACTCGTGCTAGCTCTAAGGCGTTGAGAATGGCTTTGTCATCTATTGTTAAACTTGCAGGCTATGAACCAACACCGAAAGAGGAAATGGACGGTATTACTGCTACGAATAATTTTAGTAGTCAAACTACAAGCTATCAACCTGCACAGACAACTACGCAACCTAGTGCTGCACCTAGTAGTCCACAAAGTGATCAAATGGCGACAGAAAAACAATTAGCATATCTAAAAGTACTTATAAATAAAAACTTAGAACATGAAATTTGTAAAGATGTTTCATTACTTGCTTCAATAAATAAAGGTGAAGTTAGTAAAGGTAAAGCTAGCGAAATTATAGAAGCATTAAAGTAATTATTTTCATGATCCAATAACTTAGGTACATAGTTTATACTTTAAGTAATGAATTATGTACCTGAAATGAAGTTAGGTGACGAAAAAACTTTTGAAAGAGAAAGAGATCTGAGAGTACTTTCTCTTGGAGCTGGTGTACAGTCATCGACTTTATTGTTCAAAATGCTTCATGGAGAAATCGAACCCCCTGATATAGCAATATTTTCTGATACTGGTAATGAACCTCAAGCAGTTTATGACTGGCTAGAGTATTTAAAATCAGAGATGAAAGACAAAATTGAGCTTGTTGTTGTAAAAAATGAGTACAACAAAGGTAACATTATTGATGATTTCATGGCAGAAGACGGCAGGCACTCACTTTTTCCACTACATATAACAAAATCAGACGGTAATAAAGCATTAGGACGCAGAACTTGTACTTCAGAATACAAAATTAGACCTTTGCAAGACTGGTTAAGACAGTACTTTGATGTAACTTACCTCAGATCAAAACATATTGAAATGGTTATGGGTATTTCTTTAGATGAGATACAAAGAGCAAAAAAACCACCAATGAAATGGCAAGTTAATTGCTATCCCTTAATAGAAAATAAAGTTACAAGACAAGACTGTAAAGATTGGATGAAAGACAAAGGATACCCACCACCACCAAGATCAGCTTGTATTATTTGTCCATTTCATAGCAATGAAGAGTGGTTGCATATAAAAAATCAGAGTGAAGAGGAGTTCCAACAAGCAGTAGAATTTGATGATTGGCTGCGTGATCCAGACAATAATAGTATTGGTATTACTAAATTTAAAAAATACAATGAAGGCAGTGTTCCATATTTACATAAAGATCGCATACCTCTTAAGGTTGCAAATCTTGTTAAGCCAAAAGAAGATGTAGCCTGGAATCTTTTTGATGATGAGTGTGAGGGTATGTGTGGTGTTTAAGAAAGTATTACTGGTTTAGATTAGAACTTAATATAAAATGGAATAACTTTTTAGCTTATTACTTCTACAACTACTGGATAAACAGATCACAAACCTATATGGATTTAACTTCTTATTGGTTAGATAAATGGGAAAATACTTATGAATAGACAACAATTTCACTTCGAAGAATATCGAACAAACAAATAAACCCTAATTAAGCAGCAGAATCAGATCAGGAGATCTCCTAGATCATGATCGTAGATCCTTGTCAACGAGAAAAACCCCTATTTCT
>Ga0098056_1000884_pt1 | contig 12088 bp, 12 predicted proteins | sample 17BtaG_FD_92583 | JGI IMG/M metagenome (GOLD analysis project Ga0098056, IMG submission 92583) | Marine viral communities from the Subarctic Pacific Ocean - 17B_ETSP_OMZ_AT15314_CsCl metaG | ecosystem: Environmental > Aquatic > Marine > Oceanic | place: Subarctic Pacific Ocean | collected...
GATATACAGAGACTCTGCATCACCTGCTGATGGTGATTATATTGGACAGATTAAGTTCTCTGGTGAAAGTGATACTGGCGCTACAAGAAACTACGCTAAGATCACCGGTAAAATTAAAGATGCTACAAACGGCACAGAAGATGGCATCATAGAAATTGCACACATCAAGGCCGGGTCTCAAAATATTAATGTGCGATCAACCAGTACCGAATTTAAGATTATGAATGGTACTGACTTTGACATTGAATCGCATGACGCGGCAAGCACAGGCCTACGTCTTAACAACACTCTTGTAACAGCGACCGCCGCAGAACTTAACTACTCTGATGGTGTTACCTCTAACATTCAGACACAGTTAGATAGTAAACAAGATTTATTCACAGGAACAACAGGTGCAGTAACTATTCCTGTAGGCACAACAGTTCAACGCCCAGGATCACCAACAGCAGGTATGATGAGATTTAATTCAGACGATAGTAGATTTGAAGGATATAATGGTACATCGTGGGTACCAATTGATACACTGTACAGTTAAAACAAGATTATAAAAAGGATTAAACGATGGGACTAACTAGACCAAGATCAGGACAAATTAACTTTGACGCAACCAACATAACAGACCCACTTATTAGAATTAATAGTGGACAATCTCAAGCTAACGATAAAGACGCAGGTTGGGTTGTAGAACGCGGTAGTGATGCTAACGTTGCTCTTATTTGGGATGAAAGTGCTGATGAATTTGTTTTAGCAAATACTACAGAAGATGGCACAACAAGTGGTAACGTAACTATTAGCAGTTATGCCGGCATGCATGTTGGTAGTTTTATTGCCAACGGACTTACATATCCAACTAGTGATGGAACAAACGGGCAAGTATTGCAAACTGACGGCTCAGGAACTTTAAGTTTTGCCGACGGTGGTGGTGGTATCTCGCTCGCGGCAGCTAACACTTGGACAGCAGGACAGCGTGGAGAAATCACCGCTCTGACATCCGCTTCAACGATCACTATCGATATGGCGAACAGCAATAACTTCAGTGTCACCCTAGCTCACAACGCGACGTTTGCAAATCCGTCAAACCTCACCGCAGGGCAGAGCGGAAGTATCTTTTTGACTCAGGATGGGACAGGATCGCGCACGGCCTCCTGGGGTAGCAATTTCGATTTCGCCGGAGGGACTGCACCAACGCTTACGACTACCGCATCAGCAGTAGATCGAATTGATTACGTTGTGCTTGATTCTTCCAACATCCACGCCGTTGCGACGTTGGCGTTAAGTTAATGCCTGTCGGCTCCAACATACTTGCTGGCGCATCTGGTCAGAGCGATACTGGCTACGACATTGACCAGTCGTTACGGTTTAACGATGATGATGGCACTTACTTATCAAAAGCGGCTCCGGGTGCGGCAGGCAATTTAAATAACTGGACAGTATCTGTATGGCTGAAAAGAGGTCAAACTACTGGTCTTCTTGCCGGTTCTTGGGAATATCAATTTTTTGGTCAAGGAGATGTTTCTGCAAATCCAGTAAGCTCAATGTCCTTTTATGATTATTCTACCTATGAAGGTAATATTTCTATTTCACTATATGGAACATCAGATAGTAATCTAGTTTGTAATTGGAAGTCTGACAGTGTATATCGGGATTATTCCGCTTGGTATCACGTTGTTGTTAAATGGGACAACACACAATCTGCCGCCGCAGATATTTTAAAGGTTTATGTTAATGGTGAGGTAGTCTCTGGAACATTCAGTACATCGCCTTCTAATGGTACGACTACTGTAGTCAATAAAGACTTTAAACAATTCTTAGGTAAGTATGTGTATGGAACACAGCCTAACTGGTGGGATGGTTATATGGCCGAATATCATTTTATTGATGGTCAGTCTTTGACAGCCGCATCGTTTGGTGAAACCAATTCAGACACTAATCAATGGGTTCCTATTGAGTATGAAGGTACTTACGGCACTCAAGGGTGGTATCTTAATTTTTCTGACAGTTCATCTTTAGGTGCTGACTCTAGTGGCAACGGAAATAATTTTACAGCAAATGTTTTAACGGCAACCGATCAGGTACTTGATAGCCCGACGAATAACTTTGCTACGTTGAATCCTTTAGACCCCGCGGCAAATCATGGAACCTCTACGTTTAAAGAAGGTAACTTGAGTATTGATTTATCTGGTGGAGATTACAAGTATTCAGCAGTTGGAAATGGGGCAATGTCTACTGGTAAATGGTACTTTGAATTTTGTGCCATTAACTCAGATAATAGTCAGATGCTTGGAGTAGCAGACATTACTAAAGGTTTAAATAGAGGATACACAGGTACATCTGGTGAAGGCTTGTATATCTATGTGGATGGTGACAAATACTCCCCAACATCTAGTTCAAGTTACGGCGTGTCTTGGACTTATGGTGATGTAATGGGTATTGCTGTGGATATGGATAACAACGCAATGTACTTTGCTAAAAATAACACTTGGATGAATAGTGGTGATCCTACAAGCGGCGCATCTAAAACTGGAGCGGCATATACCACCGAATTATCTGGCAAAACTTGGGTGGCCGCTATGGGTCGTGGTGGGTTTAGTAACACTAACAGCGGAACATTTAACTTCGGCCAAGACAGTTCCTTCGCAGCTGCAAAAACAGCACAAGGCAACCAAGACGGCAACAACAAAGGCGACTTCTATTATACTCCGCCTACAGGCTACTTGGCGCTTTGCGAGGACAACCTTTCTGACCCTGCTATTGTTTTACCTACAGATCATTTTAATGCTATACTTTGGTCTGGAAACGCCGCGGCCACTAGATCATTTACAGGTGTTGGATTTTCTCCAGACTTTGTTTGGTCTAAGAATAGAACAAGAGGTGATGTTAATCATCAACTATATGACACAGTTAGAGGAACAGGCAAGGCAAAAGCATTAGTCTCAGCTGAGACTTATTCAGAAGATAGTGGTAGCAACAATTTGTTAAATTATGGTCAGTTATCATCATTTGACTCTGATGGATTTAGTGTCTCTGATGGGTCAGAAACTCCAAATTGGAATTTTAATAATACAACGGGCGGGGCAAACTCATACGTTGCATGGAATTGGAAAGCAGATGGAACAGCAGTTTCTAACACTGACGGCACTATCACCAGTTCAGTAAGTGCTAATACTACAGCGGGTTTTTCTATTGTTAGTTATACGGGCAATGGAGCATCAGGGGCTACGATAGGTCATGGCTTATCGCAAAAACCAGAATTAGTTTTTAAAAAGAACAGAAGCCAATCAGCAAACTGGGCTGTTACTACAACCATAATTGATGGTAGTAATGATTATGTATTTTTGAATTTAACTAACGCTTTTGGAAATTCTGCCGAAGGTGTGCCAACATCTTCAGTGATTCCCGTATATCCCAATGCTGAAAACAACTCAAGTGGTGATAACTTTATCTGTTATGCGTTCCACTCCGTAGAAGGCTACAGCAAGATTGGATCGTACACAGGTAATGGATCAACAGATGGCACGTTTGTCTACACCGGGTTTCGTCCTGCTTTTATTCTTTGGAAATCTGCAAGTGCATCAGAAAACTGGCAAATTCAAGATAATAAAATGAATCCATACAACGTGGTTGATGGAAAGATTTTTGCTAACAATACTGCGTCTGAATACACTGGCGCTGAAGTTGATTTTGTGTCAAACGGATTTAAATTAAGACATTCTGGCGGTGGAGGTAATGGTTCTTCAGAAACATTAGTGTATTTAGCCATTGCCGAATCACCATTCAAGTATGCCAACGCCAGATAAAACGTATAAATAGTAACAACAAATAACATCATGGCAACATGGTACAACATAGGAGAGTAAAAAATGTGGTACGTTGATGGAATTGGACTAATAAAGACCCCTAGGGGCATTACAAAGGATGGCGTTCAGCATCCAAGAAATATTTTCACACAATGGTCAAAGTCAGATTTGGCTGCCATTGGTATTAAACCCGCAAGCATTACATCAGTAGATCAAAGATACTACAGCACGGGCGAACTAACTTGGAATACATCTGGTGCAGAAGCAGTCGGCACATATGCTACAACTGCAAAGTCTACAGCAAGTCTCAAAGCAAGCATGGTACAAGAAGTCAATGCTATCGCTTCAGGTCGTTTGGCATTGTCTGACTGGATGAGTATTCGTGAAGCAGACGGCGGTACAGCAGTTCCTACTGATTGGGCAACATATCGCACAGCACTACGAACAACTGCTAATGATAAAGAAACAGAAATCAATGCATTGGCTGATCTTGATGCTATCAAAGCATATCGGGCACATCCAGTAACATACACACGCAAGACATACAACAGTGAAACTGAGGCATGGGGTTCACCTAATGCCACGACAAACACAACGGTAGATAAAGTATCTTGGACAGAACTAGGTAGTCACGCTGACTCTTGGCCTACTGCTCCAGATCATCCTGCCGATCCAAGTTTCGTAAGTGTGGCTAACACATAATAAAACATATGCTAACTCAGGAACTGCCTGGGTTCCAATTGATACATTGTATAGTTAAAAAATAGACTTTTCCTTTACTTTATGCTATAATTATGTAGTATATGGATCCAAATAAAGACTACTATAACATACTTGGCGTTAGTGAAGATGCGGATGCCTCCACGATTAAAAAAGCATATCGTAAGTTAGCACAACAAAACCACCCAGATAAAGGGGGTAATGCTGACAAGTTTAAAGAAATAAACGAAGCAAACGATGTGCTATCAAGCGATAAGCGAACAGAGTATGATCATTTACGAAAGTATGGAGCACCACACGCTCATAACTTTGGCCATGGCCCACATGTATGGTCTACAGGTGATGCTGAATACCCGTTTAATGTAGAAGATATATTTGGCGAAATGTTTGGAAGCGGAGAGAGTCCTTTTAGACAACGCCGCCAGCAAACTCGTAATAGAAATATTCACATAAAAATAAACGTGTCATTACGAGAAGCATATGAAGGCAGTAATAAGAGAGTAAAGTATACCGCCGGCAGTGAAACGAAAACGTTAGACGTTCAAATACCAAAAGGTGTCATAGCAGGGCAAACAATGCGTATGCGCGGGTTAGGAGATAACGCGGCAAATGGAGCACCTGCTGGTGATTTGTTAATAGCCATTGATGTAATAAACGATCCGCACTATGAAAGAAGCGGACAAAATTTATTTACAGTTATAAACCTAACCTGCTTTGAAGCAATGCTTGGCACAGAGAAAATTATTAAAACATTAACAGAAAAAGAACTAAAAGTTAAAATACCTAATGGCACTCAACCCGGGCAAAAAATGGTTTTACGAGGACAAGGTATGCCCATTATGGACAGTAACGTCTACGGAGATTTATTAGTAGAATTAAAAATAAGCATACCAACAAACTTGACAACAGAACAACAGAATCTAATACAAGACATACTAAAAAATATAAACTAAATATTATTATGGAGCGAAAACTTAAACTTACTAAAAGAGTTCTACGGAATAAAGCTAAAGAAGTAAAATTTAATAAGCCATTCCAACTACAAAAGTTGGCAGTGGATATGATTTCTTTTATGGTTGAAAACAAAGGCATTGGTCTAGCCGCGCCTCAAGTAGGTGTAAGCAAGCGATTGTTTGTTATGTATGGCGAAGATTTAAAGGATGGATTTATGTATTGTTTTAATCCATCCATAGAAGAAGAAAGCAATGAATGCGAACTAGGACAAGAAGGATGTTTAAGTTTTCCAGGAGAAATAATAGAAGTAAATCGTCCTAATTCTATTAAAGTAAAATTTTATGATTATTTAGGCAACGAAAAAAGAATGGATTTACAAGGATTGTCTGCAAGATGCTTTATGCATGAACTAGACCATCTAGATGGTATAACTTTTCACGAGAGAGAAAACAATGTTTGATCAAAACCCTGAGATAGAAGCAATAGTAGAAGAAGCAATGGAAATTGCGTTAGACTACAATCATAAGTTTGTTGCAACTGAACATCTACTGTTATCATTATTAAGAACAAAAAACTTTAAAACAATGCTAGAAGAGTTTGGCGTTGATTACAATAATTTAGTTAACGAACTTGAAAGTATACTTGAATCTCGTTTTGAGGATATTGTAGATGTAACAGAAGTGCGTCCAAAGAAAACACACGCACTAGAAAGAATTTTTAGTAGAGCATTTACACAAGTATTGTTTAGCGGCAGACAAAAGTTCCAAACAATAGATCTATACGTCAGTATTACTAACGAACATAGTTCTTATGCTTCATGGATTATGAGGAAATACGGAGTTCTGCCTGAGGATCTTATTGAATTTTATAACAAAACTTATTGCGGTCCGAATGATAACCAAGGTATACAAGACAGAGCGTTACAGATACTTGAAGAGTATTGCACTAATTTAAACAACCTGGTCGATGAAGAAAAGATTGATCCGGTTATCGGAAGGCAGTCAGAGATCAACGATATTGCTGAAACACTTGCTCGAAAAACAAAGAACAATGTTATTATGGTAGGCGATGCAGGTGTTGGTAAAACAGCAGTTGTAGAAGGATTAGCATATCGCATACAGCACGAAGATGTTCCGCAAAACCTACTAGGAAATACTATTTTTAGTTTAGAGATTGGCTCATTACTTGCTGGCAGTAAGTATAGAGGTGACTTTGAAGAAAAGATTAAACATATTTTACACGCACTGGAAAAAGTAAATAACGCAATATTGTTCATTGATGAGGCACACATGATGAGTGGTGCTGGTCAGACCGGCAGCCAAGGTGGTGTTGATTTTAGCAATATGATAAAACCTGCGTTATCACGCGGAGCAATTAAAGTTATTGCGAGCACAACTTGGGAAGACTTTAGAAAAAGTTTTGAGAAAGATAGAGCGTTGATGCGTAGATTCTTTAGACTAGTTATTGATGAACCATCACGCGACGATGCTGTGGATATTTTACAAGGTATTAAAAAGTATTATGAAAAATTCCATAGTCTTGAAATACACAACGAGGCAATAGAGACAGCAGTTGATAAGAGTATTAAGTTTATCACGGATAAAAAACTACCAGACAAGGCTATTGATCTTATTGATACTGCTTGCGCGAAACGCAGAGTGAGTGGTAGTAAAGATACTGTTATTACTAAAGAAGATATTCTACAACAAGTAAGTAAAATTGCTCGTATGCCTATTGATCAACTTCGTTCTGAAAAAACTGAGAACGTTGTGAATCTTAAAGGCAACCTTAAAGACGTTATTTTCGGACAAGACAATGCTGTTGATAAGTTATGTGAGAAAGTCTACATCGCTAAAGCAGGACTTAAAGATTTAAATAAGCCAACTGCTTCGTTTTTATTTACTGGGCCTACTGGTGTTGGTAAAACAGAATTATGTAAACAATTATCACACTTATTAAATGTAAAACTGTTGCGTTATGACATGAGTGAGTATCAAGAAAAGCATACAGTTGCTAAACTTATTGGTGCTCCTCCTGGATATGTTGGCTTTGAGGATTCCGAAATGGCTGGTGGTAAACTGCTAAACGATGTTGAGAAAGATCCACACGCAGTATTGCTACTAGACGAAATTGAAAAAGCGCATCCAGATGTTGCTAATGTTATGTTACAAATAATGGATAATGGTTATTTGAGTGGTAGTAATGGCAAACGTGTTGATATGCGTAATATCATTCTTGTTATGACGTCAAACTTAGGTGCGGCTGATATGGAACGTAATAGTATTGGTTTTGGCACTTTAGAAAAAGAAGGCGAGGATGACAAAGCAATCGAAACATTCTTCCCTCCGGAATTTAGAAACAGACTCGATGCTATTATTAAATTTAATAAGTTAGATAAAGACGATATGCTATTAATTGTCGACAAGTTCATAGGAGAGTTAAATACATTACTGCTGGAAAAGAATATTTTAGTTAAACCAACACAAACTATGAAAGAGTATTTGTTAGATAAAGGCTGGAATCCAAAGATGGGTGCCAGGCCACTGAGTAGAGTTATTAATGACAAGATTAAAACTCCGTTGGCACAAAAGATACTTTTTGATAACATAAGAAATGCTATTATAGAAGTAGATTTAGACGATGAAGAAAATGTTAAATTTGACATTAGCGGTGAAAAAGAACAACAAACGTTACCAGACGAAGTTGTAAATAATGAAGGTGTTATTGTATTAGATCAATTTAAGCCTGAATCAACTGACTGAGAAAATGAAAAAAGAATATAGATATAACCATAAAGGATTTTATAAGGTTGGCAGTAATCACTTTAAAAGTAAACTTGAAGCTTGTTTGGAACTTAATAGTATACCTGGGGATCACCATTTACATTGGGATTATCACGAAGACATGTTTAGTAAAGCCCGTTGGCAAGACGAGCCACCAGTTTCTATTTTAGAACTATATAAACAAAGAGCATTGCAATTACGCGAACAGTATGACCATTTAGTGTTATGTTATAGCGGTGGTGCTGATAGTCATACAGTTCTACAAGCATTTATCAATAATAATATTAAGATCGACGAGATTCTTATATACGGTGCTTTCAAAGCAGAAGAGGAAGTTATTAAAAAATTAAGATTTGACAGAGAGCCAGGATATTATAGCCGTGAAACGTTGCATAATGCGATGCCAGTGATTAAGGAATTACAGAAGACACACAAATTTAAAATTACAAAGTTTGATTACACTGATTCAGTGGTAGCATCTTATAAAGACCCTGATTGGATGTGGGAAAAATGGCAAGGCATAGGAGAGACCGCTTACACGCTCGGCGGGCGGGATCAGCCTAATACCGTTATGTTCGATGATGAATCCGAATGGAAAGGCAAAAAACGAGGATTTGTATTTGGTGTAGACAAGCCTAGACTTTTAAGAGACGACCATAGCATTTATGTTGCATTTATTGATTCATTAATAGGCTTTCTTCATAGGTATGAAAATTGTGATTTCTTTTATTGGAGCCCCAATATGCCAGAGATAGTGATAAAGCAAGCACATATGATATATAAATCTTTAAAAGAAACAAACAGACTACACGAGTTAACGAATATAAATCATTTAGCTTCCTACAACAGAGAGATTCAAGAAAGACTGATTATACCTGTTATATATCCCATGTGGAATAAAAACGTTTGGCAAATCAAAAAACCATCAAATCCTATTGCATCTGAAACTTTAAAATGGGTTTTTGATTCTGCAAAAACTAAAGAAACTAAAAAGCAGTGGTTTGCTAGTATAAAGGAAGTAGAAAGACAATTAGGCGGCCGTCACTTTATTAATAATTCTGTAATGAGTGGACTAACGGGTTGCTATAGTAAATTTTATAAAATTGCTGATATATCTGCAGATAGTAGTAGAATAACAGTTGATAGTGATAGAACATTGTAGATAAATTATAATGAGAAGCATCAATAAAAATATAAATGGTTCTGTAAAAATAGAACAATCTTACCAATTATGGTATAACAAATACCTATACAAGTCTATCTTTATTATTCCAGGCATACATGTATTACGTCACTATTATAATGAATCAGAGATAGAGGCAAACGTACAGGATCTTAAAGAGGTAGGATGGAAACGTGCTTTATATAGCCGGTTTGTTGAATCATACTACGAAAATAAAGAAGATATATTAAAGTTTGCAAATTTAACTGGAGATGCAAGATTGTCAAAGGACCTTTTTATTCGTATACAAGATCCTCGAGTAAGTATATACTCAAACGATTTAGAATCACATACTAGAATAGAAGAAGCATTTCCAAATGCATTGCTTAGTGTATCTCGTCCTAATGAAAAATGCATTCCTGCGTTATTAGAAGGAAAAAATGTAATGGTTGTTAGCAATTTGCCGCATAACAGATACAAATACAAGGTAATTATTAATAACTATTCCACATCACATTCAATACCAAAGCAATTGTATGAATGGGGTAACGCACAAGGCAATGCTGTAAAGTTCTCTAGAAAGACTGAAAAGTATTTTAAATCACCAGGGTTATACTTAGATCAAGGTTTTTTATATGTTGAGGACGAATCCACCTTAACAATGTGCAATATGTTTTTAACCAAGTGCCCAAAGCGTGTTGTCAGGTATGTTCTCGAGTCCGATTTATAGTATATTAACGATAAATATAATATACAAGTCGGAGAACAAAAATGGCCAAAATCAACGAAGACATGGTTGTCATCAAAGTTAGCGAATTGCTCAAAGATGATGCTCAAATTGATCCTATAATGAACGATGAAGTTTTAAGTGGATTAGAAGCGATCGTAGCAGAACTAGTTGGCGCCGGAAAACTAATAGAAATAATAAGAGAATAATATGTCAAACAGTTTAACACTTCTTCCTAATACATCACATGTTGCTAATAAGACAGGCGCAGTGGTTGCATTTAACGCTGTTAATAAAACACTAGTAACAAGCGATACGGGCATTATTGCTTTCAGTGACTTCACTGATGGTGATATTGTTGTTATAACAGGTAGCGGAAGTAATGATGGAACTTACACCGTAAGTGGAACATCTACAGCAACAACAATGACCGTGCTAGAAGATGTAACAACTGAAGTAGAAGGCGCAACTATTGTGGTAGACTACCAAGGAACTACTGGAACAAAACAAAAAGCAGACGGATACTATGGATACACTGACGGCCTACATACAGCGGCATATACACTAAATGCCTTTGTAGGAACAGTAAAAATACAAGGAACGTTGGTAAAAGAACCTACTGTAAGTGATTGGTTTGATATTACTGGCACAACTGCCACGTATGCCACCGCTGAGACATCCACAACAGGATATAACTTTACAGGAAACTTTATCTGGGTAAGAGCTGTTGTTACTGGTATGACCGAAGGCTCTGTTACTAAAATATTATATAATTTCTAATGAGTAACTTTATTCGTCTAATATCAAACGATCTAAACAATAAGTCTATTGCTGAGTTTGCCTCAGTAGTAGCAACGCATACTGATTCAGTAATTACCGAATCCGACAACGAAAATGATTATATTGACTTGGTTGAATATGACACACCTGAGGGTAGTGTTGTAGAGATTGCGTTATCAGAAGATCTCACAGACGAACAAATTGACCTCATAGTAGAACAAATTAACTTACAAGACTTTGAAATACAAGCAAGTCTAACAGAAGCAACAAACGAAAAATTAGTTGTGGTTTATCCAGGCAGATTCCATCCTTTCCACAAAGGACATGCCGGAGTTTATAATACCCTAAAACAGCAATATGGCGGCATTGCCGACGTTTATATTGCCACTAGCGGTAAAACAGAACCCAACAAATCTCCGTTTTCTTTTGCCGAGAAACTAGAGATGATGAAACTAACAGGCATTAATCCTAATGCTGTAATTCAAACAAGACAACCATATGTTGCAGAAGAAATTACAAACAAGTATGATATGAAAAATACTGTTGTGTTATACGTAGTAAGTGAAAAAGACATGGCAGAAGATCCAAGATTCAATTTCCCCACAAAAGGTCCAAATCTTAAGAAAGATGGTCAACCAGCGCATATGCAAAAATGGAATGGGTGGGATAACGCAAGGTCACTAGAACACCATAGTTATGTGACTACTGTACCAACAACCAAATTTAATGTATTAGGTGAGCCAGCAACAAGCGCCACTGAAATTCGTCAACGATTTCCTACGTTAAGTAACGATCAACAAAAAGCATTTATTACGGATTTGTTCGGTAACTACTCAGATAATGTTTTAAACATTATGAGAAATAAATTAGGAGATAACAATGAATAAGAAATATTTAATAATTGGCGTAGTAGCTGTCATTGCCATCGCATTATGGGGCGAATCACAAGGTTTGTGGGAACTCATTCCTTTCGTAGGCGAAGGTTCAGAAAAATAAGCAGAATTTAACAAAATTCACGTGAAAAGGGCCCATAATTATGGGCCTTTTTTTTATTTTCCTTTAAAATCAAACACTTACGTTACTTTTTTTCGTGACTTTTTAGTCAAATACTGTATAATGTATATATACGCTAAAGAAATAGGGAAGATAAATGGCATACTACAAA
>Ga0098056_1000887_pt1 | contig 12067 bp, 6 predicted proteins | sample 17BtaG_FD_92583 | JGI IMG/M metagenome (GOLD analysis project Ga0098056, IMG submission 92583) | Marine viral communities from the Subarctic Pacific Ocean - 17B_ETSP_OMZ_AT15314_CsCl metaG | ecosystem: Environmental > Aquatic > Marine > Oceanic | place: Subarctic Pacific Ocean | collected 2015-01-18
ATGATACAGGATATAGAAAAGCTCAAAGACAAAGTGAGGCAAAATGGAAGTAATTAGTATTATAGTAATGTTTATGTTTGGTAATATGAATGACCAAGCAACTCAAATGACACAGTATATTCCTATGAAATCATTATCAGCATGTATGAAAGAAGTAAGATTACTTAAGAAAAAGAATACTGGCTACGATAAAGATGCTTTTTGTGGACCAGGTATTGTACATATAGAAGATGGTGAAGTGATTGCATTGTATAATGAAGTACCAGATGGGGCTAAACTAGTTAAAGGAAATATAGATAAAGAAGCTTTTGTAAGATGGTCGCTACGAGCCAGAGAGAAATGGAATAAATAATAATGAAGAGCAATATGTTATTAGCATTTTTATTAAGTTTTATACTTTTAGTTAGCTTACCTGTGTGGGGAGATGACTATGATCAAACGAATACATCGGGTTCCAATACAAATATTACAGGCGGATATACATCTACCACAACAAACAATAATGATGGACAAACAAACACAACCACATCTACTACAACTAACAGCACAAATACAACAGGATCTGATATACCACCACCATCAGCAAACAGTCCTTCATACTCAAGCATGAGTCAAGACGTTTGTTCTATGGGTGTTAGTGGTTCCATTTCTAGTGGAGTCATTGGATTCTCGGGGGGCAAACATGTGGTCGATGAGAACTGCGAGCGTATAAAATTAGCTAAGGTACTCCAGGATTTCGGCATGAAAGTTGCAAGCGTGGCGGTGCTATGTCAAGACAAACGTGTACATATGGCCATGCAAAGTGCAGGAACTCCTTGCCCATTTGAAGGTAAGATCGGAAAAGAGGCACAAGAATTATGGGACAAGTATCCCGAACTCAGACCTGACTATGAGGAATATCTTGCCAGACAAGAAGTCATAAGTAAAAGAGATGCAGAAATAGCAGAGGAACAAAGAATAGAAGCAGAAAAAATAGCGGCGGAAGAAGCTGAGAAAGCAAGACTAGAAGCTGAAAGGCTTGAGAAAGAATTACTTACATTAAAGGAAGAAAATGAAGTTAATAATATCGAGCCTGTTGTTGACACTGTGCCTATTAACATGCACAACGAATAGTGCAGAAGTAAACACAGGCAACATCTTAACTAACTCTACCTTTGGTAGTGGTACAACTTATTCTACAGAAGGTTGGACTGTATCACAAGGCACACATGGTCATAATTATATGGCTGCTGGTGGTGGTAATGATATTGGTGGATCAGTAGCGGCAGAAGAAGATACAGTTATAAGTCAAACTATAACACTATCTGAAGATGCTGACATGAATCACCGTGAAATACAAAACGGTTGGACATCAGAACTTAATGCAGAGATATGGTTTTGGAATCAATATAATAATACCACTAAACTGAAGCAAGAAATTACTGGATCAGATGGTAATACTTTTACACTGCAAAGAGTTATAGAACATACAGGTTGCGGCAGTACAAATTGTGGTGGATTTACTGAATACACTGACCAGCATGTCCAGGGGGCAAACACACAAACAGACTTTGACATCAAAGTTTCTGTAGAAAATACCAATAACAGAACAGGCCATTGGGGGCCAGATATAGATGATGTAGAATTGTCTGTAACTTATACAGACTTATTACCTATTGAAGATGATGCACAAGATGCTATCGAAGATATAGATGAAGACCTTGAAGATATTTTTGACGACATACCCGAAGACATATACTTCGAAGAGGAGTTTGTTTTCGAGGAGTATTTCACTATAGATGAACTACCTATCATAACTGAAGAAGAGCTACCATTTGAAAGCTTTGAAGAGTTTGAGGAAATGTTTGATCTAGAAGTGATGGACGAAGTTCCTATGGAAACCATTGAAGAAGAAGAAATAGAAATGGCGGAACTGGAAGCTGATATGGAAATGGAGATGGAGATGGAAGAGCCTGACATGGAGGAACCAGAGATGGCATCCGACCCAGAGCCAGAAGCTGAACCTGAAATGGAAATTGAAGAGGAAGCAACCATAGAAGATACACAAGAACCAGAAACAGAGGAGGTTCAAAATGAAGACACTGTGGACGAATCTAGTGAGACAATGGAAGAAGAACCAGAAAACGAAGATAGCATATCGGAGGCTACTGAGGATGAAGATGAAACAATGGAAGAAGGAGAACCCGATAGCGAAGAGTCTGAGGACTCCGAAATACAAACAGCAGAGGGAAGAGATGAAAACGAAATACAAACGGAATCCAAGAAACAAATTGAAGTATCTGGAAACATCGGAGGAACAACAGAAATAAAATTTGAAAAGATAGAAAAAGAACTTAGCAAGCTTGATAGATTATTAATCCAACCTGAGTTGGATACCTATGAGAAGGTGGAGTTCTATGAATCTAAAGAGATCTACCAAGATGGTAGCTTAGAGTTATTTGAGAATCAACTAGATTTGGGGTCGTATAATGTACAGATATATGCTAATATTTCCCTGTCTAGTTATTCTCTTAATGATCCTATAGAAATTTTTAATGAGAAATTAGAATTTTTAGCTAGACAAAAACTCGCAATTATGATAGAATTAAAAAGATTAAAGAATTAATATATGAAGATAGTAGAAAAACTTAGTACATATGCTGCACTGATCGGCGTCGTAGGAGCAATAGGTGGGGGCTTTTACACATGGGGCCAGTTTAATTCAAGGCTTGATGCCATTGAAGCAATACCTCCTGTCAATGTAAGTGCTATCAATAAAAAAATAAACACTAATAAAATAGAACTCATAGATCGTATTGGTGTGGTCGAGGATAGTATTCCTGAAACCCAAGATATGACATGGGTATTAAAAGAATTTATAGCTGTAAGAGAAGAAATGCCAGATCAAGTTGATCTAACATCTGTATTTAAAGAGATAGGTAAGGTCAGAGAACAAATGGCAAAGATAAAAATTCCAGAAGCTATAGATTTAAAACCACTTGAAGAAGCGTTGGCGGAACTCAGTAAACAAGTTGCAATTGTATCAAAAGAAAATGAGCTTCAAGATATTCTCATTGAAGAAATAAAAGCTCAGTCAAAAAATCCGCTCTCCAAATAATCAAAAGTACCCAGCTAAAGTAGGACACGGCACAATCAATGGATTGTGGTATTCGTATTGGAATGATATGACTTGGCGTCCAACCTTGTGGACTAGAATAGTTTTACTATTAAGAAAGTTAAAATCTTAATCTAATCCCAACGCCAATCTTAATTTCTTTTTCTCAGCGTATAATAATTTATTTGTACTTGCTATTCTATACTCTGGATTAACAGCTTTCATAGCTTCTAAGTATAATCTTTTTAAGTCTGGATGGAACAGTAAATGAGGTGGTTGCTTTGCATTATGCTCCATAACGTTTACCATTATTTCGTGCAATTCTTTTTGACCATCATTAATCATATCAGCATTGTACTTCATCCCACCTAATATAATACTTCTATAAGCATTAGTTATTCTGGCATTGTTTCTTTGACGGAATAAGTTCATTCCTTTATCTAATTTTCTTTCTTGGAATAGTGCTTCTCTTTCTTTAGAGATTGAAGCTGGCGCAAATCCAAACGCTTGCATTAATATTTCCCATCCTGCTATGTCTTGTGACAACACTTGTCCATAGCCTGTGCTAGCAAATCCATTACCATATGGAGAATACTCTATAGCTTTTAATACATTACGTATTGCAGTAGGCATTGATTGTTGCATAACTTTTCCCCACTCACCTTCTCTAAATCCTTGTTCTGCTAATCCTCTAGCCATGTCTATGTAAACAGAACCTGGCGCCCCTAAGAACTCTTCAGCTCTAGCACCTGTTGGTATGCCCATCATATTCATTCCCGCTCTTACTTGTTGAGACCAAGGTAACACACCAAAGCCAACTCTTCGTTGAACATCCCAACCTACAAAAGAATTTATTAAACCATTTTCCATAGCATTAATTAGACCAGGTCCCCAACCTGCTTCATATAACATATTACGAAACTCTGTTCTTACATCAGAGTCTACGCCTGTGTACATTTTTTTAACTAGATCATACAGATCTTCTGCATCTTCACCACCAGGTAATCCCATAACCCCACCAGTTACAAGCATCATTAACATTATCCTAGCAAAAGCTTTTCTACCCATTCTGTTTTGAGCTTTACTCTTTGTTGGGTCAGATAATCCTACACTAAACTTGCCATCTTTTCTTCTTATGACAGGCGGATTTAATAATCTCCATAACAATCCTACCATTTGTGTCATATAAGTCATGAACAATGCAGCTAATGAACCAACGCCTCTACCTATTGCCTGTCTATTTTCCTTACCATACACACCGAATGTTTCCTCGGTCATAAATCTAGCTAATGCTTCTGGAGACCTGCCAAACTTTTTCATAGTTCTTTGGTAGTCCATATCATTTTCATAAAGTATATCAGCTTTGTCTAATACACTAGGATTATTCTTTGCTAAATTATATGTAGCGATGAAAGCAGTTATACGTGACGCCGCTTCAAATGTATTGAATGCCCCTCCTACAATCACACTTTCAATTTGCCTAAACAGCACATCTCTTTCTCTTTGGCTACCTACTAATGTTCCTCCCATGCCAGGAGTAATACCCGCTTCTTGTAAAGCTTGTCCTTGTTTAATAGTTCCATCTGCTATAGCACGCATCAGTGCCTCTTTTATATCACCCTCTGGTAATTTTTTAAAATCAACAAACGCATCTTGGTACTGCCTTTCACCTATAACCCCTGACACCACCATCCCACTAGCTTGGGCAAAAGCTTTACGCAATTCATTTAAAGTTGCTGTTGTGCCCCCTAGTTGTGATAGTATCGGTCCTGTAAATTGAACCAAACTCATAGTCTGTAAGACAGCAGATGATAAGTTTCCTCCAAGGTACCACCAGAATCCGATACGTCTTAAGCCTGCAAACTCTTGGACAGGATCTTCTACATAGTTATAAAAATTCTCTGAGAATTTAGACAATTGTTTATCATTTTTTTCTAACGCGTATTTTCTAGTTTCATCATAGTATTTATTTTTATCTTTAGCATATCTGTTACGTGCAATCTGGCTACTAGCTACCATTAAGTATTGCATAATAGAACGAGGGAAATCAGCACTGTAACCTGGAACACCTTCTGTCCCTACTGACTTATCTCTTTCTATGTGGAATGCATTAAAACCTAATGCATCTTTATCCAATCCTTTTTTAGCTAATGTCTCTCTTAATTCTTTTAATATCTCTTGGTAATTTCGCGCACTGGTATCAGACATAAACTGTGCAAGGTATTCTAAATTTTTATAACCCTTTCCATCTCGTATCATTTGTCTTATTCTCTCAATAGAAATTTCTGCTGGCTGTGATATCTCTGCGTCAGGAAATTTTAAACGTATGTCAGGCATAGCAGATTGTGCTTCGCTCATAGTTTCAAATTGTTGATACCATAATAATTTTTTAGTTTCTTTGCCTTCTTCGTCTATCTCTGTTTGAGAAACAGCAACAAAATAATTACCGAAACGCATTAAAGGTACGTATGTTTTATTATTAAACATAGCTATTTGTCCTGCTTGTGCAAGCAATGCATTTAATCCTGAATCAGGATTGCCCATCAATCTATTTAATTGATCAGCCGAGTCACCTTCCATACTGGTACGCATAATCATTATGTTCTGAAGATTGGTGGTAATAAATTTTATCTGTTTATAATCTAACTGTTCTAATAAATTAGATATTTCTTCTTGACTCATTCCATCAAAGTTATACATTGTTTTTAACTCAGGAAGGTTAGGCATAAATCTTCTCAAGAGATCTAAAGCCAGTATAAGATTAGGTATATGTTCTCTAGCAATTTCTGCTCTTAACCATTCAGCATTCACATCTTTAAAAGTTTTTTGAACATCAATAAAAGCTTTAGCGACATCTCCTTCCAAGATTATAACATCGCCTTTCTTAACAATTGCATCTGCTGAACCGCCATCTTCAGGAGCTACAAATATTAAACGTTCATTGCCATCTACTTTTGCTTGTGTCTCTGGTGCCATTTGAGAAATGATCATAGCTTTAGCTAACATCTCTTTCATGACAGGATCTTGTATAACTCTTAAATATCTTCTTGATAAAAATTCAGTAAACTGTTGTTGCAGTGAACGAGTCTTACGTTGCATATCCATGACAGTATCATAAAGCTTTGTGAATGGTGTGTTAAGTTTAGCGATAGATCTTGCATGTCCCATTATTCTTTGCCATAAAGACATTTTTTCTGGGGTTGCTGTGCTACCTGGACTGGCCAGTGGTTCTTCTGTATTAAAAAGTTTATCTAATTTTCTATAGGTTTCATTTTTTTCTTGTCTATTAAACTTAATATCATCGTCATAAGGTGCCCCCGCTACTTCAGTAGAAGCATTAGGTTGCCCAGCATAATCGATATAAGGTTTAGTAAATTGTAAATCACCACCTCCAGTTTGATTAAACGATTCATATACTGCAGAGATAACTTGTTTTGTTAATGAAGTCTCAGATTCAAATGCTCCTGCATCTGCCGTGGGATCTGATCTAAATACGTCCCTATTCATACCTAATATAACACCATCATTAATAAAGTCACTTATTAATCTTTTATTAATAGGCTCTCCTCTTTTATTAATTTGAGTAATTATACCAGAAGTTTCATACTTACTTGTTTCATGTATAAATTGTATTGCCACAGGCATATTGGATTGTGCACCATTTACACCCTTGGCTGTGTAGGCTCTATGTCTTCCTTCTTGTCCAACAACTTTGCCAATTCTACCCTCACTTGTTATTTCTATTATTAAATACGGCACGCCAAATTCTTTGCCGTCTACAACAGCTTGCCCCATAAATTTTAAAGCTTTTCTATCATATGATGTCATTTGCAAAGGCATTGTTAAACTTAAATATTGATCAGGAGTCATATAAGTATATATGCTACTATCAGGATCTACGTTTGGAGTTAAGCCTATAGCACCTGGTCTATAGTTAGAACTAGGAAAATCCTTTTGGACCTCATCCCATTTATTAGCCCATCTTATTTTGTCAGGATTGGTAGTGAATTTAACACTATAACTTTCGTCTGTAGGAACTCTTCCTGGCTCTTCCAGTACCGTATCTAAGTATGCTCTTTGTATAGCTCTACTTTGCATATTATTTTCTCTATACACGTTACTCATTACAACAGTTCCAACTGGATTCGATAACATGGTACTGTTCAAATGTTTGGTGAGATAAATGTTTGCGGTTTCTCTTTGTACTTTGTTTCTTTCTCCAACTACTCCTGCTTCTACTTTGTTAAATATGCTTTCAGGTGTTGTAAAACCTGCTCCAATCAATCCATTAGATAAAGCCAATAAAAAAGCTTTTATTCTAGTAAATATGTTTTGCACTTCCCTATTGGGATCTCTTCTTTCTACAGCATAATCACCGAATGCAAAAGCTATTGCCTCTTCTCTTCGTTGTTCTAAAGTAAATAAGTTTGGCGGATACATTTCGTTAACATTGTAATGTTTCATCCACACTTTATCTGCTTTATCTTCTAACATCTTCCATTCTTTTTTACTAAACAGTCCCATTCTTTTTAAGGCATGTATTCCTTCATGAGATAATGTATACAGCATAGTACCAACCATCATATTTAATTCACGCCAATCTGCTTTTTTTAATTTAGGATCTGTGTAGTTATTTGCTTTTAATCTATCATTTAAAAAACCATATTTTTGTAAATCAAATGATACCTTGATTAAACCCAATGGAAGATTTGGAAATTCTTTTCTAATTTTTTCGTCAACAAATTGTACAGAGCCACCAACTGCATCTATTTGCCCATCAATTTCAGCCAACACTCTTTCAAGTACAGCTAAATCAATGTTAGTTAAACCTAACTTATCTAAATATATCCTCATGCTCTCTACGATTAAGGGGGCACTCTCATCAGCTTCAAGTAATATAGCTGGTTGGCTGCCATAGTTCGGGTCCTGCCTGTTGAAGCGGGTGAACTCTCCTTTTATCGTTCTTCTTTTGATCTCAGTTTCAGTTTGTGCTAATTGTTTTCTTACTTTATTTATCTGTTTCTTGACGGAAGATAATGTCATGTTCTCCCAATCTAGTACAGGTTCTATACTTAATGATCTCAACAAATCATTTAATTGTTTTCTAGATCTGAATGCACTTTGTATTAAAGATTGGTAAGCGGTTAACTCTGCCACCAATGGTCCTTTAACTAAAGGATTGTCTGATTTAAATCTAGAATCTCTTTGTATACTTGCTATTTGTTTTTGCGCTGCTCTTATAGCTTTAGGTGTAAGTATTTGAAATAATTTAAATGACTCTTTAATATCCCCCAACTGTCTATCAGCACGTACAATGTGTTCACCTGTATTGTCAAACTCTTTTAATTCTTGTCTAGCTGCTTTGTATTCATCACTTAGTAAGCCGAACATATTACGCGCGGCATTTACTTTAGCCATCTTTTCTTTTCTTAATTCTTTGTATTGTTGTAAAAATTTTCTTTTAATTCCTGTTGAGTCTAATGCATCAGCTAATTGTAATATCATACGCATACGTTCATTAGCTGGTATTGTGTATAAATCCTCAAAGGTTACTGATTCTTGTAGGAGTATAGGATTATATTTCATGATAGGAATTAATTTATCCCCAGTCATGCTTGCTTTTTGCGCAGGAGTTAGTGGTTCTCTTGTGGTTATTCTTTCTCCCACTTCTATTTTTTCAGTGACGGGGCCACCCTCTAAAGCAGATAAACTACTAAATGGTTGTTTGTTTTTTATAATGTTTTTTATATTTTTTCTACCTTCAGTAGTTCTTTTCCTTTTATCTTTTGTAGATGTTATGTTTCCTATTTGTCTTTGTATATATTCTTGCCCCCTGGGCCCTGTGAAGTATCCTAGTTTAGTTAAAGTCTCTCTATCTTCTTTTGTTAAGTTATTTTCTTGCGCGTTTTCTTCAGCTTTATTGACAAGCGCCACATCTCTCCAAAATGAATAATCTTTATTTACAGCTTCTTTTAATTCCTCACCTTTAAGTCCTTCATACTTTTTAAATAGCCCGTTTATTTTATCTATTATAGGGTCATAACCATACTCTTCTTTAAATTTTATAGTGTCTTCTTCAGACATCCTTTCTGATTCTTGCGCAGCTCTTTCAACTTCTATTTCATTTACTACATTGTTAACTACTTTCTCTTTGCCGCCAAGGAAAGTATCTACAGTTTCATCTTTAGAGTTAGGTATATAACCTGTTTCTTCTAAAGCATTTTTACTTTGTGAATATTGTTTTCTTAATTTTTCATTTGGGGTACCTGGTTGTTGTTCTGTTCCGTCTAGAATATCATACATGTACTCTTCTCCAGGATCGCCTCCCTCTTTTGGAGGATCAACTCTACTGATCATATTAATATCTGTAACAGGAACAGTAGCTATAGCTGCTGGTAAATCTTTTTGTGATAAAATAAATTGTTTCAGGCCATCTATATCTGCAGTACCTACAACTTTAAATTGAGGCTTCCTTCCGAACAAAGGAGTTTCTTTGTTTCTTATATCAGGTTCCATTATGTTATCTACTATAACAGTGTCACCTATCCCAAATTTTTCTGAATCAAAAATAGTTTCTGATTCTTCAACAGGGTCTAAGTTAGATATAGCCGCCCCACCTTTTACATCCATAGGGCCAGTGCCTTTACCTAACATTTTAATTGTTCTAAATGTAGGATTTATTGTACCAAATCCCCAACCACCAAAGAAACCAGCTGCCGCTGCTTCACCTAATTGTTTTGCAAAAGTCTTGTTATTAAATAATTCTTCAAAGTTCATACCACTGGCAACACCACCCGCTGTTACATTTAATGTTTCTTGGATAGCCTCTGCTATTCCTTCTTCTAAACCAGTTTTAAGTATGCCTTTAGCATACATACCAGGAATCTTTTTCAAGCTTCCTTTTTGTCCGTTTTTAATTTGTGTGATTAAACCTTTTTGTAAAGCTTTAGCCGCCGCTTCTTTAGTTCCAAAGGTATTAATTAAAGAAGGAACTACACCACCAATACCAATTGATTCAACAGCTGCATAAGGAACAGCAAGTGCCATAGATAAACCAACATTAGGATCTTGAGCCCCTGCTTCTCTTTGTGCTAAATAAGTATCACCTAATCCAAATACATAACCACTTAAAGCCGCGCCAAGTCTTGCTCCAATAACACCACCAGCTACTCCACCTCCTGCAGTACCAACTCCAGGAGCTGCTAATGTTCCACCCGCTGCACCAATTACTGCTCCTATTCCACCGCCTATTGCGGATAATAAAAGAGTTGGTATACTAGTTGCTGCTGCATTACCAGATGTGAATTTTAAATATTTAGTAAAGGCTGTTAATTGTTCTTCACTATTGACTATATCTTCAATAGTATTAGGACGTGCTGTTATCTTTCCTTCTTCGTCTATTCGGAATATGTGTGCAGAAGAGTCTAATAAATATTGTTCTGCTGCTTGTAAAGCTTCTTCTTGATTTTCTTTTGCTCCTACGAAATCGTAGAATGCGGCAAGTGATCCTTGCCCAATAGCATACATGCTATCCCAACCAGCTTTCCACGAAGAATGAAAAGAACCATCATCAAGGTTCTCCATCTCTAACATGTCTACGGGTTGTAGTCCGTACTTGTACGCAAAGCCTCTTTCATACATGCTTCTTTCGAAAGCTTCAGACTTTAAAAAATCTTTTACTTCCTCATCAGAAAGATCTGCAGGTAATCGTACCCTTGGTGCGTTAGGCACTTCTTTAAATTCTATAAATTTTACTGGCTCTGCCATATGTCCTTACATTTAGTATTCAGGGATAAATCCCTTAGTGTTTAATTATTTTTAATTGTTGAGCTATAATCTATAACTTCTTCTGAAACTCCACTTCCACTACCTTGCATAATCATGCCAGTAATTTGTTCATTAAGCATATCAATTTGTTTTTGCATCTCTGCTTTTTTATTTGGATCAGTCTCTATCATCATAGCTTCAGACATACTTTTAATTGACGCTGATAAATCTGCTAAACCAGATGCCATGCCTTGGCTATTTAACCAACTGCCAATCCATGCTGTTCCTTCAGCAGTATCAGGATTAATACCTTTAGACCATGCCATGTATCTAGCTTCCTTCATTTTATTTGTGTAATGTTGCATAGGGTTAGCATCCTTTTGAGCTGTCGCCATATCTTTTAGCATCTTAGCTTCTGCTGCTTGATCTGCTTGGTATTTCTTTTCTCCTCTACTTAATCCTCTAGATAATGTAGGTACTAAAGCACCCGCGGCTGCTTGTCCAGGTTCAATAGGTTTAACTAATTCTTTTCCCATTTCTCCAATGTAAGAAAAAAGTTTTTCTCTTGCGTCTGCATTCTTAGAAAAGTATTCACCAAGTTTTCCAAAGGGTCCTTCGTATTTTTTTTCTTCTTGAGGATTTTTAGCCGCACCTCTTGCTAAAGCTGCCTTAACATCTTGATTTCCAATTAAACTTCCTTTATGTGGGCTTTGTTTTTGATTTTTCCTTAATTGCTGAAGTTTTAGATTTCTTTTATCTTCATCTTCAATTTTATAGGCTTCAACAAAAGCGTCGTAATTTTCGCCTTTCTCTCTATCTGGAAAAGTTTTATTATATAAATCTCTTAACTCAGCTCTGTGTTTTCCATATATAGGACCTAGAATTGGAACATCTTTTACAGGAACATCTTGCTCAAACCTATTAATCCAAGTAAACATTTCATTGAAATCTTTTTGTGTTGGATTTTCAATATCATAAAATTCATCAAGTTTATTTTTTACATCAGTGGCATCTACATGTCTATCGTCTTTATCATCTTCAAACCACTTATTCTTCTCTTGCCACTCTTCTAAAAATGTTGCCATATCTTATCCTATTTAAATGGTTGCCAACCAAGGTTCGCCGCCATGCCTAATCCTTGCATACCAAGTCCCATTGCTTGTTGTAAGAATGGTGCTGGTTGTGCTTGAGGTATCTGTCCTACGC
>Ga0098056_1000888_pt1 | contig 12062 bp, 16 predicted proteins | sample 17BtaG_FD_92583 | JGI IMG/M metagenome (GOLD analysis project Ga0098056, IMG submission 92583) | Marine viral communities from the Subarctic Pacific Ocean - 17B_ETSP_OMZ_AT15314_CsCl metaG | ecosystem: Environmental > Aquatic > Marine > Oceanic | place: Subarctic Pacific Ocean | collected...
AGACGAACACCTCAGGACGATTTCTAACCCCAAAGAGATTACTTTTTAGCCCATTCGACGCCCTGGGCGCGTAGCTACTGCCACCGCTAACCAAAGCGCAAACCCGCCGCCATCGCCGCAGAATGCGCCTTCCTGACGTGTGTGTAGGTTTTGAGAAGGAGAACCCCCCCGTCTTGGTGCCCAACCCAATCCGCCACGGTCGCAAGATCAACGCCCCTTTCAATGCAAGTTGTCGCGAAGAAGTGGCGGAGATCGTAAGGGGTGAGGATTTCGAACTCCAACCGGATGCAAGCCGCCCGCAATGCGCGATACGGGGAGGCGATGGTAAACAACCTCCCCACCCGCTCCCGCCATCCTTCCCGCTCGATTACTTCCGCTAAAGCTGAATTGATAGGAATCAACCTCTCGCGCCTGTTCTTCGTTCCCTCCGGCCCCCCTCGCACCGCCAACCAATCGCCTTGCAAATCTTCCCCGGACAACGCCGCCACCTCCGCCGGTCGCATCCCGGTGAATGCCGCCACCTCCACCATCGCCGCCGCTTCAATCGAATGCCTCTTGCCTTGCCTCCGGATGGAAGCCGCAACCGCCCGGATCACTTCAACCTCAACCACCCGCTTCAATTTCTTGGGCACCGGAACCCGCTTCAGCACCGCCGCCGGATTCACCGCAAGCCCCAAAGATTTCACCGCCATGACAAACACCAACTTCAAAACCCGGAGCCTTTGATTCGCCGTCACCGGCGAAACCCGCCCGCACTCCGCCCGCCACCAATCCAAAAGCTCCCGCTCCCGCACCCTCTTCACGATCAATCCTACAAGCTCCGACTTCTTCAAAGCCGCCGCCTTGCTCCGATAATCCTTGCGCGTTTGATCCTTAATCCCAACCCGCTCCGTCTCCCTCACCACCCATTCATCAATCCACTCTCCCACCGTCACCAACTCTTCTCCATCCCTCGATAAAACCGCCACCTTTTCAAACCTCGCCCTCGCTTTCGCCAACTCCAACCCAAGCCGCGCCTTTGCAACCGTCTGCGATTTCGTCCGGAGTGATCCCCGGCGGGACTTCCCCTCGATCTTCGCTTGCCAGTAATACCCGCCCCCGCTATGCCTCACCAAGTAAGAGATGCCCGTTGAAGTAAAAGAAGCCATGCCAAGCACTAGCCCCAAAGTTAGTCACCAGCAATGCTATTCCTTCCCCGGTCGTCACTCTTCGGTCGTCACTGGTCTTTTTAAGAATCCTTTGAAACGACACAACACCCGAAGAATCAATGCACTAGGTAAAGCTGGGGCTGTAGCTCAGTTGGTTAGAGCAGAGGACTCATAATTACCGGCATTCCGCGCCATGAGTCACCATCGCTTGCAAAATCAATGCCTCTTCCTCGCCTCTTTGTGTGAGAACCCCCTTCATTAGTCACTGTTCCCCCACGCCGGTCGTCATTCTCGGTCGTCTTTCCCATATTGTCGAAAGACACACATGAACCGCGCCGGCCCATCAAATACCGGCCAATGACCCTCCCCGACAGGGTAACGAATGCGACCACCAACCCGCACCTTCTGGTCGTGGATAATATCCCTCATTTCCCCCTCCATCATAAACACCTCCTCTACGTGTCCCGGATGGCGATGCGGACCCAGATCCAAAGGCCCCGCCACCTCACACAGAATAAACCGAGACCGATTGTCATTATCAACCAAGGTCAACATGCACCGCATCCCGGGCCACGGCGGAGCCACCCAGCGCCCCAACTCAAAACTCATCAAATCCGGATTCGTATCTTGCACGCTCAAAATAGGAACGGAGATCTCCGGAGATTCATTACGCGCAACCAACTCCCGAAGATCGCCCATCGCCTCCTCCAACTCAATCAGCTCTTTCTTGATTGATTTCATCGGCCAGGGTTTCAATTTTAACGACCAGCGTTTTGACTTCTTCCTTGATCGTCTGCCCAAGGGTAGACAACTCCCCCTGATGATTCTCTAAAAAAGTCTTATTTAGAATGATCGCCTCCAGCATCTTCGCCGTGATCGCCCGCTCCCGATCGTCACTTTCCTCAATCCTTTTCTGTATCGTATCCCGATCCGCGATCACCGACCGCAACCAAAAAAACATCACCGCCGCCGTTGATCCGGCCCCTCCCAAGAACCCAGGTAAATCTCCCGCAGTCATTTTGTTTTACTGTAATGATCGAGCCTCCACGTCGTCATACCCGCGAATCCAAACATCGAAATCCTCAGCATCGACTGAAACCACTCGGGCCAGGATTCGATACACCCAGTAAGCGCGCCCGCCGTGAAAGCCAAAGTCGCCATTGATAGATATGCCTCGCTTAGCAATTGCCAAGCAAGCAACCTTCCCACATGCGTCGGAAGCTTAAAGAACGTAATCGCAACCCGCACCGAATAAAAACAGGCAAGCACCCCCAGCACTAAAGCCACCCATTGATCAACCGTCGCATCCATTAGATCTTAAAAGTCTCCCGGATTCGGCGAATCTGGCGATCAATCGAATCCAGCCGCTCCGACAACCAAACCGCCGACGCTCTCGAATCATCCGGCGACAAATCCTCGCGCTCCTCTTGATTGATCCCCAGGAATTCCAACACCCCCTCCGCCACCGCGCGGGCCATCCGCTGGCGGGCCTCCGGGCTCGCAATCAACTTCGCCCCGTGATCGGTATGAATGAATTCCCCCTCGATCAGACAAGAGGGGCACTCCGTCCCGCGCAGAACCGCAAAATTCGCCTCCTTATCCAGATCCCCGTCCGAAAGATCCGCCCGCAATTTCTGCTCAGGAAAAAGTTCGCCGTGCCGCTTCAAAATCGCCTCACAAAGTCGATCGCTTTGATTTTGCCCTCGCGTCGTAAAGGCCTCATAAGAAAGCAGCGTATTTTGAGAAGTCGCAGAATTGAAATGATAGCTCACAAAAACATCTGCTTCCGCCGCATTCGCCATCATCGGACGCTTTGAAAGCGGAATGAAAACATCCGTCATCCTCGTAAGGTAGCAAACCACATACCGGTCCAGCAACTTCTTAGCCCTCAAGCACACATCCAAAGCCGCGTCCGCTTCTTCTAAATTATGCGCGCGATTCACCGCCCCCGGATCATGCCCCCCGTGTCCCGGGTCCAAAAATACTATCTTCCGATTGCTCATACTATTTCTCTGTTATTATTTCAGCCCCACATTCAGGAGCTTTGCGTAGTCCGGCGACCGTCCACCATGACCTCCCCGGAAAGAATGCCCCACCAGAACCACCTCCTCATCCTGGTCTTGATACCAACTCCCGCCCGAGTCGCCCGAAATAATCCAATCCTTCTTTGCCCAGGCAAAAAGAAACCCATCCGCCTTCTCCCGCATCACCGTACCCAATGGCTCCCGGCCCCAATGCCGCATCATCGTCACAGGCGCCCCCAGCTCCGCCACCGCGACCCGGGCAATGAAATGATTTTCCGGATCCACCTTCTCCGAAAGCCTCAACAATGCCAGATCATGCCCGACATGAAAAATCGACTCAATAACCCGCTTCACAATCACCCCGTCACGCCCGCGAAACCTCACGATCCCGCCGACTTTATTAGGCCAGTGTGACGAATGCGCCAGCACCTCCGGAGCGATTAATTGACCCTTAATATTCACCCCCTGCCCCGATCGGTCCACCTCGACCACCGGCGCCCTCTTCCACGCTTTCGAGCTCCCGCCTCCGGAGCATGACCCCAGAACGAAAGCCAAAAACAAAAGCCAAATTTTCATTTACCAGGCTCCTCAATTTTTGGGGGAGTCCGGTATGTAAATTCCCCGTAGGGAGTCTCCACCGCGCCCACAAAATCATATTCCCGCAGCGCTCCGCATGAACAAAGCCCCAACGCCATCCCGAACAAAAACAACGCCTTCATAATTTCTCAGGTGCCAAAATTGACCATGCAAACCCGACAATTGTGACCACTGCCGTCACAACCTGCCCCAAGGTCTCCCCATCCATAAATCCACGCGCCACCAGGAACCCACCCCCAAAGGTGAGAACGTGCCGCACAACGCCCATTATTTTGTTCTTATTCATAAAAATCCTCAGAATCAAGGCATGTCTCCCTTGATCATTTCATACAGCGCATCCATCGCCAACGGCCCCGCACACGTCTCGCTTGTCCCGGGGTGAACCCCGTCAAAATATGCGGAAGTATTATTCCAATAATTCGCCCCCCACTCATTGATCCCGAGTTGGTCTACGTCCAAAATATAATCATACCGCGCCAAATCCGCGCGGATCATCAAATTGATTTCCGCCCTCACATCATGCGACAACGGCCCGCTTGTCCCCGTCCAAAATTCCGCCGCTTGTCCCGTGTCAAAAAACTTCGACCCCGGCACCGTGCAAGCGATCACCTTCATCCCACGATCGCGCGCGGCTTGCCAAAGAAGTCTCAAATTCGCCACCGTCTCCGCCGCGTCCGCCGTATCTCCCCGGTCATTCGAACCCGCTTGAACCAGACAAAAAACCGGAATCGATGAATCCGAAAGCGCGTCACTAATCCCCGCCGCCGTCCCGATCTCATCCCGGGCTTGTATGGACGTATGCCCGCTTGTCGCCTGCTGAACAAAGTCAACATTCCCACCAAAAAATCCTTCATTCGATTGGAAGTGATACCCGTATCCCGTCGAATTCGCCGCGATCGAATCTCCCTCAAACACCATTCTGATTTTTGGCGCAATCGTCTCATCAACCAGCGCCGCCAGGTCATCCGCCTGATCGTCATCCAGCAACTCATTCCAAACCGCCCAATAACTCACCACCCCGTCAAAGTATTGCGCAAAGCTCGACCCGTTCGATGTCCCCGCCCCAACCGACAACCCATCAAAAAGCACCGGCCCCCGTCCTGTCGTTGTCGCAAACGCTCCCGAGCCCAGCAACCTTTGACCAAATGAATCACTCGCCGCTACCGATGCATTTTGCATCAGAATCGGATTGTACCCCGCATCCACCACACCCTTCAGCCCCGACATTGAAACCGCCGCGGAATCCCCGTAAGAATAACTTTGCCAATTCGATGCATTTTGCATTTGAATTGCCAACGCCAAAGGGCTTGCGTCATACGCATTCCATGCGCGGCGCTGTCCCGTGCTCGATCCGTAAATTTTCCGCGCACTTTGATTCAAAATCGTCCACTCTCCCGCGTTTGAGAAAATCGCCCCGTCCGCCCGTTGCGCCGTGGTTGGACTTGTCGGATCGTCATTTGTAAATCCCAGCCCCGCCCGCAATGGATCCGGAGAACCAGTCACCGACAAATCCGCATTTCCCAGGATAGAATAAACGGTCGTTAAAAAAGCCCCGATCGGCTGGAACCTCTCGCCATAAAAAGCCGCATCCTCCAGACTATCACGCGCCCCGATCTCGCGTAAGCCGTTTAAAAATCCGGCCATCCGGCCCACCGCGTCATTCGTCAAAGAATGTCTCGCCCCATAGGTCTCCACCAATCGATCATCCGCCGTCTTCAGCCGCAACTTTGCGCGTAGCTGCAACCTTTGATACTCCGTCGCCGCCACCGACAGACCCAGCGCGTCATTGAGCCCGATGTTTTCCCGCGCCAGCTCCTTCTCCGTCTCCTCCAGGCTTTGCGATTGCGTTTGTACAAAATCGCCGCCCGTGAAACTCCGCGTATCCACCCCGCCGGCCAAATTCCCCGCCAGATCTTCCGTATCTTCCGAGTCGTCAAAATCGTAAGTGATAGCATTCCCCGCCGTCCCCCCGACCTTCGCCGTCAGCACCAAATAAATCATCGAGCCCCCATCATCCACCACCGTTGCCGATACCTCATCATGCGCCGAAATCGTGCCGCTTATGGAATAATTTGGCGCCGTCCCCGCCCCGTCATTGATCACCTCCGCGATTGATTGAATCCACTCGCTCCACCCATCCGCGCCGCCCGTCCCGTCATTCACCAGACAAGGATCCGCGCCTTGCGTCCCAGTGCCCCCGGTCATGAATAAATTTAAAACCCAATCTCCAATCGTGATAGATCCGCTTTGATTCGTCACCAAAGTCTCATCATCAAACAAGATCTTCACCTCCGCCGCCACCGCCGCCACCTCTCCGGAAATCGCCGGAAGCAACTCCCCCCCGCTTCGGATCACATCATTATGAATCAATCCGTTTTGTGTATCCGTCGAAAGCCAACCCTTCCCGGGCTCTTGCCAGGTTACTTCATACATCACCTCCAGCTCCGCCACATCATTTTCCTCATCGGCATCCACCAAAAACGCCAACTCCAGCGCATCCCCGTCATAAGCCAACGCCGCCGAATACTCCCCATCCGCCAGCGTAAAATCAACCGCCTGTATCAGCGGATCGGCATCATATTTCCCGCGCAACTTGGCCTCATAAATAATCGACGAATCAGGCGCCAATTCCTCCAGCGCATCCCCTCGCACAAATTGAATTCTTACCTCTCCGCCATCGCCCCGCTTGTGCTCGATCGTCCGCGGAGCCGTCCCCAATCCAGCACCCGAAACAAACCGCCCCAGGTCCAAATCCACATATAAAACCATGAAACGCCCGCCGTCGTCAATCCCCCCCCTCAACCAATCATCAAGGGGGAGTCGTATCTGGGCACCCCCCCGCATGAGATTTCTGCCCTGAAGTCGTAATTAATCCATCTTCCCACTCGATCAAAACAATAGGATTCGGCGGATCTTCGCAATCCGTAATCGTCAGTGATCCGTTTACCCCATTACCGTGAATTCTCACAATCTCGTCATCCTCCGAAATTCTAATCTGCCTTTCATCCCCGTCCGCGCCTTGTGCCAACCCTCGAAACTTCGCCGCCTGCTCACAATCGTCTTCGCCCGGATCCTCTTCCGCCCGAGTGATCAAAATACCAGCAGAAAATCCACTCTCTCCGCTTCCCACGTTCTCCCCTTCCCAATCAACCACGATAGTGTCCCCATCCACTCCCACATCCGTCGCCCAACATCCCGTAATAGATCGGAACTCATACGTGCCCGTGGTCTCCTTGTGCTGTTTGTAAACCGCCGCCGCACCGCCGACATTATCGCCCATCCAAAGGAAGGGCACTAGATCAATATCCGACTTCCGCCAAACCGTCACCACCAAATCATCCGCCTCATCCAACTCCACCTCCAGAATCCGAATCAGATCATATTGCGAAACGTGCCCCGCATCCGCCGGATCTTCGGGTTGATAATGATCCGAATCATCATCATTAGCCCCCACAATCATCCGCGGAGCCCCGATCACAACCCCGCTCTCATCCCGCTCAATCTCGCAAAAAATCATCTCCCCGCTCTCCACCGTAAGCGTGGGCAAATCCCCATCCTCATTCCGCTCATCCATCGGATCGCCATCGATCTCCGGCACAAAATATTCATAACCACTTCCACCTCCCGCGGCCTGTTCTGGATTGGCAATTTTCACCCGCCCCGGCTCCAAAGTCACTTTGTAAGTCTCATCCCCACCCTCCTCCTCCGGCGGAACCGTTTCGATCGATCTCATCGCAAATGATGGATAAACCGCCCGCCCTCCCCGCGTTGGTTTCTCTTTGATTTTCAAAGTCGTGCCCGCCCTGTTCACATGCCGCGTATACCCCCGCCCCGGCATCAACTGCACCGATTTTAGCGCCCGGAGAAGTTTGTTAAAACTCTCCGCCTCCACAATCTGACCCGGCCTCACTTCCGCCGGTAAATCCAACACATTCATCTCAATATCTCTTTCAAAAAGTTAGTCGGAATAATAGTTTTCATTCCACCCGTCCCGGCCCGATAGCTCCCACGTGATTTCATTCTCATGGATCTTCCCGCGCAACCGCGACCGGATCCCCATATTCAGCCAATCCCGGCCAGCCGCAACCGCTGGCGGATCCCCATCAGGATCATCTATCTCTCCGATTTTATTCAGACCCGCCGGGGATTCCTTGGAAACCCATCTCTTCGTCCACGTCACGCGAGGCTCCCGATAAGCCTCAATCCCCTTCCGCGCGTCCTCATACAGTTCCAATTTCTTAGGATCCCAGTCATCCGTATCCACCTCCACAACTTTCTTTCCATCCTCCGACTTAGGCGGATTTCTTGCCAACTCAACCGCCTCCAAAATATCCTGCGGATCCAACTCATCGTATCGGTGATGTGTTTCAATCGGCTCCTCACTCGTCGAAACCTCCAGGTAATACTCGTCTTCCGGCAAACCTCCCGCACCCCCGCCAAACGAAGCTCCCGCATAATGCGCCGTGATCACCACCAAACCCTCAAGCATGATTTCGAATTCCACCTCGTCCAAAGTCATAAATGACATTTTCGGATGAATCGACCCTTGCCGGGGAATTAGAGAAGCTAATTCATTTTCCTTGCAATGATATTTTTGCGTCCCCGTCCACATCCCCGCTCGATCCCGCCGCGCCCGAAACCCTGGCATCACCACAAGCCGCCCGGGATGAATAATACGATTTGCCATCCCCCCGCCTCATCTCGTCAATCAAAAGCCCTTTCAAGCATACCGTGCAACCGCACCCTCGCGCGTATTCTGCTCGATCTTCGAAAGCAAATCATTCCGTCTCCGGTCCATCTGGAGAATCCCGCGCGACACCCCACCGCCCCCGATCCGCGTCATCGATGAAACCACCGGCTTCATCACCCCCGCAAATCCTGCCGCCAGCTCGGCCGGCTTTGGCAAAATCCCCGACTTCTTCCCCTCCTCTTTCTTCTCCTCCTCATCCGCCTTCTTCTTCTCCTCCACCGACTTCCGCAGACCCTCAATCACCGCCCTCAACTCCGCCCGATTCCCGCTCGTATCCAGCGCCTCCACCCCATTCGCGATTTGATCCGCAAACGCATCACCCATCGCGTCCACCGTCCCCGAAACCGCCTCACCCAACCCGCGCAACCCTTCCGACTCCCCAAGAATGTTACCCCCGACCCGCCGGTGAGCCTCCGCCACCCTCCCCGCGTGGGCCAAAGTATCATCTCCGAATCCCGGCCGAAGAATTTCCGGAATCGCCTTCACAAAAGCCAACCCCATTTCCGTCCCGACCCCCTGCAAAATCAACCCCAAGCCCTTCCAAACTGTCCCATCGGTCAGCGTATCAAACAAGGATTGAAACACCTTCGGCACCCCCGCAAACATCTCTCCCAACATCCGCCCCAGGCCCAAAAACGAATTCACCAAAAAATTCACCAACTCCTTTCCCGCAATCAAAAAAGAACTCTTCAAAATCCCACCGATCTTATCCCCCCGAAAAGCCTCCACTATCATCGATACCACCTCCCCCACCGCTTGCCCGTGCTTCGCAATATCGATTTTGTTCATCTCCTCCAGCACTGGTAAAAGAACCGGATTAATATAATCTGCCATCCCCACGAAAAACCCCTTCAACTTTGCCCCGATTCCTCCCAGCAAATCCGCCGACCGATCAAATGCATCCGCCGACCGGTTTAGAATCTCAGCTTGATTCCCCACCGAATCCGCCGCATTCCCCATCGCGTCCGCATTACTAAAGAGCGCCCCCAACTCCCCGCCGGATCGTCCAAAAATTTGCATTGCCCGCGCCGACCGCTCCGCCGGATCACTCACCCCCGCCAGCGCCTTTTGAATCGTCGCAAATTGCTCCCCTGGCTTCATCGCCTTGATCTCCGCCAGACTCACCCCCAACTCCTCAAACGCCCGCTTCGGAGTCATCAACCCATCCCCCGCTTCCACGATACTCTTTTGCATCTTCTGGATCGTCGGCTGTAATTTCTCCCCCGCAATCCCCGCATCCTGCAAAGCCCGCTCCAAAACCAACGCCTCCCCCGCCAGAAGTCCCGTATTACTAGCCACATCCGAAAGCCGCCCCCCCAACTCCAGCGCATTCTTCAATCCGAAAATCGCCGCCGTTACACCTCCCACACTCGCAGCAACCCCCGCAAACGCTCCCCCGATCGCCAGCCGCTTCACCGAGCCCGCAAAAGAATTCAGCATACCCTTTGCACCCCCCAGCGCTCTTCCCAATCCCGTCGTATCTCCTCCAACTTTAAAAGTAAGCGCTGCCATACCGCGCCCCTTTCACGTCAATCAGAATCCCCTAAACCATCGGCGCCCATCTGCGAAATCTGCGGATCCCCCCAATCGCCGCGCATCTGCTCAAACGCCTCCCGCATCCCTGCACTCTCCACCTCCCGCGCGCTCTCCAGCTCCATTGCTACCCCATTATGAACCGCGATCGCATGCAAATAAGAAAGCCCCCGGCAATAAGGCAGCTCCCACAAAACAAAATCCTCACCCCGTCCCGTCACCGGAACCAATGCACAAACATAATCCGCCCACCAAATCGCAGGATCACCCGGATCCTCTAGCGAGGAGCTCAGCCCCTCGCTTTTTTTTTCGGCACCGCCCGGGCCTTCTGGATCGCTGCAAATTCCTTTTGCACTACCCCCCAAATCTCCTCTAAAACCGAATTCGGTAATTCCATCCCAAACAAATCGACCGCATCCTGCCACGCCTCCGGCCCCTCTCTCGAAAGTCTCGCCAACGCCACCGGCTCCATCGTCGCCACCATCAGCAGTTCAAATACCGCTTCCTTCGGCACCTCATCCCCTTCCTTCAACGCTCCGATGAGCGGATTTCCCACATCCTCCAGGACCACCATACGCCCCGCCGTCATCGGGAAAAGCTGATAATTTCCCACCTTCGGCCGGGACTCAAAAAGCATCAACTCCAACCCTTTTTTCTTCGCACTCATATCAATCGGTTCAGATCGTCAAAAACGAAAACCTGAATTGATCACGCGGGACATACCATGAAGAGGGGGGAATGGATTTACTGCCTCTCCGCGCGATCAATTCAAAATTCCGTCATCCGCCAAACCTTCCCAAAATCTTCTCCTCCAGCTCCGCAGACGCGTCAAGAGGAAGCATCGCAATACTCTTTCCCCGGGCAATCCACGCATACGGTGCGCGGCCCTTGATAAACTTTAGAAGATCCCGGTAATTCCAAGTCGCCGCCATCGCATACGCAAACGGATGATCGGGATTTTTCGCAACCCACTCCTCGCCTTCCCGCCAAGCCTGCAACATGTCGCGCGTGCGATACCTCCCGCAATCTGAAACCGCCTTGAAAAAGAATTGAAACTGCCCGCCGCTCAAATGCTCCCGCGTGATAACCCGCACCGGCTCCGCCTCCACTGGCTCGATGCCCAGCGCCATCAGCGCCGCCGCAAAATAGGAATCGCGCGTGTCAAAATTCGCCTCATCCTTCTCTCCCCCGATCGTCACGATCGGCTCCCCTCTCATTTTCCCCTCATTCATATCTCAATCAGTTTTCTAAAACGCGAACCGCGCCGGTGGGGAATCAAAAACAAAAACCACCGGCGCGGAACACTATGCATTCACACGAATCAAATTTTCTTAGGAAGCCGCTCCCAGATAGGGTTTAAACACCGCCGTAATGTCCAGAGTATTAAAGTCGCGCGACTTCTTCCCACGCTTCACGCTCGTCGTGAGAGTCTCACCATCATTCAAATCAGTGATCCCGGTCATAAAGTCCTCCGGCGCAAAATCATTCGCAACCGCCAGGGCGGACCCCAAGGTCGTACTCATCGCGGTGCCCGAAGTTTTCACAAATCCATTAAGTGAAATCTGCCCACTCGGATTTGTAAATGCCGCCGCCACGTCATCCCCGTTTTCGTCTGGCAGGTAATTTTCATCAATCGAGAAATCCGAACTGAAATCCTGCGCGTATAGCCCATTTTCAGCCGTCATTCCCCAAACCGCGTCTCCGTAAATCTTCGCACTCACACACTGCCCGGAGCCGTCAACCCGCATACTCATAATTTTAAAACTCCCCTAAACCTCATCATACACCAGACCAGCAATTGCGTCTGTTTTGGTCGTTACATCATCCTCCACTGGCAGAAGAGCTAGCCACTCGTCCTCGGTGACAATAGAGACGGATCCTTGGTCAAGATGCGGAGCCAAAACCTCAAGGTCTGCCGCTTCAACTCGCCAGTTTGCCATCTGTAACATCACCCGTCCCGTCCCGTCGTTGGTCGTTGCTAGATTTTCTACTGGTGGGAGTCCACGCACG
>Ga0098056_1000889_pt1 | contig 12051 bp, 9 predicted proteins | sample 17BtaG_FD_92583 | JGI IMG/M metagenome (GOLD analysis project Ga0098056, IMG submission 92583) | Marine viral communities from the Subarctic Pacific Ocean - 17B_ETSP_OMZ_AT15314_CsCl metaG | ecosystem: Environmental > Aquatic > Marine > Oceanic | place: Subarctic Pacific Ocean | collected 2015-01-18
CGATTCCCTGTACAGTGCCAACCAAACGACGCAAAGATAGAAGTTGTTACTGATTCTGCTTTACCAGTTAAGCTATTAGCGGCAGAGTTTGAATCGATGGTTATATCACGCAGTAGAAGATATGGAGCTTAGGATAGATGAAGCACACGGTGATATGGATGCAGTTGATCTGTACGACGACTTACGGGAGGACGACATGTTAGAGATACTCGGACTTATGCACCACCCGAAAGATGCTGTTGTTATGTCTTACGCTTGTAGTACAAAGTGTTACAGCGTGAAAGATGAGATGAACAACTTGTACTGTTCGTTTGGTGTCGCTCCTATCGAAGGTACTAATATCGGTAGTGCTTGGTTGTTAGGTACACGACGGTTACCTACTATTAAGAAGTTCTTTTTGAAGCACTCCAAGGAACGCATGGAAGGATTGTTAGAAGGTTTTGATTACTTAACGAACTACGTCATGCGTAGTAACAAGCTGAGTATTAAATGGTTGGAGTGGCTCGGTGCTGAGTTTAACGATTGTCAGTACGACGGCTATCTGTCATTTATATTAGAGAGGAAGTAACGATATGTGTGGTATAGCAGAAGCAGGTTTAGCGTTAGGAGCTTTGTCTTCAGGTGCGTCGGCTATTGGTGCTAGACAACAAGCTAGAGCACAGTATCAAGCACAGTTGCAACAGAATGAGATGCAACGTCGTTATCAAGCACAAGCAGCAGCGGCGGAACGTACACGAGCACTACGTCAGATGACGGGTGAGCGGATGCAACAAGCACAACAGTTGGAAGCTATCGGTCGTCAAGAAAGAGAAAGAAGATTAACTAAACAAGCTGAAGCAGCTACTGAGCTTACTAAATTTAGAGGAGTTTCAGGCCTGTCTGTTTTACAAGTACAAAACGATTACTTAGCTAATTTAGGTTTTGAGGTGGAGCCGTTACAAAGACAGCGAGGCTTAATAGCGGCAGGTAAAACTTTAGCATTAGAGGATATTGGATTAGGATCGCAACAGCGTTTAATCAGTATAGACCAACCTATAGCAGAACCAGTACGTCCACGAGGTCTCGGTATACAAGATGTATTGAGTGTAGCCAGCGGCGGATTAGAAGGTTATAGATTGGGTAGTAGTTTATCTAAACCTAAAGCTCCTAAAACTAAAGCAAAAGTATAATGACAAGAGAAGTCCCCGGTATACAACCAACAGTTGGCGGTTTAGGTCAATACTCAGTAGGACAACGTCGAGCTGCTGACGTTCCTGTACCTAGAAGTAAAGCATTAGATTTAGCTGATACATTGAATGAGTTCATGGGTGTAGCAAAAAGCTACGGTCAATTACAGGACACTCAATATAAGTTAGGTTTAGAGCAATCAGCCCTAGTCGAAGAGAAGCAAGAGATTGAGCAGCTAAACAATACTAAGGATATAGGTTTCTTTGATCCTTTAGCGATGAATGCTCGTAACCGTGGGGTTAGGGATGGACTATTGAAGCGTTATATATCTAACACAATGGTTCCTAATTTAGACGCTAAAACCGACGAACTAATAGATGTACAAAAATACACTGAAGATACAGACTTTTATGCAGCTGTAGATAGCGAAATTAATAAAGAATGGGAAGGTCTTGTTAGTCAGGTTGGGGATAAAATAGCTAACACTACAGCTGCTAAGGCTCTGTGGGGTCAAGTAGCACCTACATATAGAGCGAACTTAATAGCTAAATTTGAAAAAGCTAAACAAGACTTTATAGAAGCTACCCAAGATGAGGACTCAATGAGTGATCTTAGAGTTGCTACTCAAAAAATCGAGGGTCCTATGACTGTAGAAAAACTACAAAACCTCGTATCGAATAGAGAAGAAATAATGAAAGAGTCTGGTATCATTGATCCGGGCACTAGACAGAAAATACTTTTAAATAGTTATATAACGCAAGCCAATACTTTACTAACTAACGGCAGACATAAAGACGCTGAAGCTTTTATTCAATCTATGATTGGAGCTAAAGTAAATAATAGAAAAGTATTTGGGTCAACTGAGTCTCAAGTAAAAATAAATAGTGTTATAACTAAACTAGAGGAAGCACGGAAAGAAGATAACAAACTTAGCGATAGTAAAAAACAACAATTGTTTGCTGGTTATTACGACATAGCATCAGAGGGTATATCTGGGTTACAGCGGGACGGAAAACTGGAAGACTCCCATATAACGGCTATTAAAACTACTATTGAAAGTTTAAGCCCAGCTTTACGAAATAATCCTAAAGAGGTTCAAAGTTTAGTAGATCAGATTGCATCCTCACCTAATCCACAAGCTGCTTATAAAAATATATTATCAAACATAGCGTTAGACCCAGAATCTTCAGACGATGCCGAACTCCTTTGGGTAGCAAACACTACACGCATTAATAACATAGATGAAGATTTATACGTACGCCCACAAAACCCATTAAACTTTAGTCCTGAATTTAAAGCAAAAGAGGAAGAAGAATTTAGAAACTGGGCTTCCAGTCAAAATAAACAAGTGTCATTGACCGATTGGTTAAGGAATAAAAACTACAGGCCTTGGGATAACTTGAAAGCAGCCGGAGCCGAAGTATACGATAAGGGAGCTATATTTAATACAGACCAATGGAAAGATACGGAGGCGGATGTAACTAAAATGTTAAGACCTAAAGCAGAGGCTGTGTATGGAGATGAGTTGAGAACTCGACGAAATAGAGCTAGGTTTTCCGTTTTTATTGAAAGTGAAACTGCTAGAGGTTTTGGAAGAAGTGCTCGTGATAGGATACAACAGGAATTAAAAGATAAATGGAGCGAGGTAATGAATATGCCTCCAGAAAAAAGAAACAAAGCGTTAACCACTGAGAAGAATAAATTACTAGAGGAAGAAGCTGTAAGGTGGGAGAGGATTGTTAACGCCCACAGAGATGTATATAACATGCGTCCTGAAACAAAAAGCGAAATGATTGATCCTAGAACAGGTCAGTTAATTCGTGAAGCTCCTGAGACTGTTATTAAGAAAACAGGAGGCGTTATAGGTGAAGAAATTTTCTACCCATCATTAAGAGCAGTCGATATAGGTACTATGGATAGAGTAAAACAATCTGTGGTAGAGCGTGACCGTGGTCAGATGATGGATAGGAAGCAAACAAACGAAGCTAGAAGGTCTTACTATAACTATGGTTTCTTTGAATACGATCCTAAGGCTCCTGTTATATTAAATAAATTAGGACTTGATAGTGACGACGTTAAATTATTTAGAGACCTTGACGAACTTGAATCTAAGGTTACAGAATGGGAAACCGTTATGGTGAAAGATATAAATGGAGAGAGTTTGTCTAAAGAAGAAGTTGAATTTTTAAAACAAGTTAACGATTTAGGTATGTATAAATTAGATAAGACATGGGATAATTTTAAGCTTGTACAGTTAGACTTATTGATGCGTCCTAATAGATTTTAATTTATGGCTACAACTTTTGAAGAACGTCTTAAAGCGGCGAGGGAAGGCACATATAATCAACTATCATCTCCTTTAGCTGAAGAGCCTGAGGAATCTTTTGATGATACTACATTAGCTCCAGAGCTAAGACCGCCAGCTCCGTATGAAGAAGATAGCGATATTATCGTCCATAAATTAGAGGAGGAAGAAAGAGTTCAGGAGGGTCCTACTGCAAGAGATAAATGGTTAGGGTACACCGCAGCAACTACATTTGAACTAGGTACTATATTAACAACATCTATTTGGCTTAATCGTATTCGACAAGCTAGAGCCGCTATGAAAGTTAATCCCACTAGTTGGACTACTCCTATGGGATGGGCTGGTTTAGTTGGCGGAGAAATGGTTATAGGCGGGCTAGCTAACTGGCAAGCACAGGAAATAAAGAAAGCTTACAAGCTACAGGATGCCGTGTATATGTCTGAGATATATGCCGCTGCTTTGTTTAACGCCACGCCGATAACGACGATGGTTGATAATAGAAAGGTCTTTCAGTTCGTTCAACCAGCACTTGGTGAGAGGTTTGGTTCTAAAGAATTTTTAAAAAGAGTAGGTAAGAATACTATAAAAAGTACAGCGAGCGGTGCTGCATTAGGTCTTCTAGAATCTACATTCAGGCAAACAGTCGGTTTGATGATGAATGAAAGGAAGAACTTTGATCAATATGACGCATACGCTTCGGCTGGTATAGGAGGCACTTTAAATACAGCGTTAAAAGGTGGCGGTTCTTTACTTAATTTTTGGAGGCAGTCTGGTAGATGGGGTCGAAATCAAGCAGTTACCGTTGTAGAAAGAATAGATGATACTCTTAAAAAAGAAGAACAACAGGTAAAGGATCAGATAAAGAGAACAGAAGAAGAACTGCCTAAAGAGGTTAAATTTGGGATTGGCGGAGGTATAGCTGTTGCCACGAAAAACCAAACTAAAGCTGACTTAGCTAAAAAACTAAGAGCAATTCAAGAGGCAATCGAACTTAATAAGCAATCGGCTATAGAGATAAAAGAAGCTAATATTAAAGTAGACGAAGCTGAAGCTAATCCTAAACCAATCGAAGACCCAAAGCCTTTAACGGAAGCTGAGTTAGAAGCTGTTGATGAAAAAGTAATTGAAGAACCAGAAGTAAAACCAACCGAAGTAGAGGAACCTAAGGCTGTCGAGGAACCTGATGAGGTGCTACCAGAAGAGGTGAAGAAACCCACTGTAACTGAGGAGCCTAAAGAAGCACCTAAACTTACAGAAAAACCAGAAGAAGTATCCGAGTCTGAAGCACCTACGCCAGAACCTAAGCCTGCCGAGAAACCTAAAGAAGTTGAATTACCAGAGAATGAGAAACAGTTACAAAGTTTACACGCTAGGATTAAAGAGGCTTTTTCTACTGGAGTGCCGCCAACAACAAGCAGTCCTGAGATAGCTAGAGAAGCTGGTCAATTAGTACGAAACACACTAGGCACATTTAATCGTGCTGTTAAAACTTTTAGAGATAGCGGTAACAAAGAAACTCGTGCGTTAGAAATAGCATTAGATGAGGTTGTTTTTCTTAGAAGATTAATAAGAAAGTAATGGACCCTCTAGACACAATGCACGCTAGAGGTACGCAAGCTAAACGCAGGGACTCAGCTAAATACGATTACTCTGATGAACTAAGTAACAGAGCTATCGAGGAAGATGAGGCTTGGTCGAGAGTTGAGGGTTCTTTAAGACACGCTATAGAGAACGCTGAGGATGGTGATTTATCTAAGAACATTAAAGATGCACTAGACATTAGACCAAGGTTTAAAGAACTAGGCGAAAAATTTGATCGCAAAGCTACAGCTGACTACAAACGTAAACTTAGAGAAGCTACCGGAAAAGAGCCTAAAGAAGTCCCGCAAGAAGTTATTGTAGCTAAATTAAGAGATAAATTAAAAGAAGCACAAGAAGAGTTCGCAGGCCTTAAACCCGAAGCTAAAGCTAAAAAAGCTAGGAAGAAATCGGAACAAGAAATAGATATACAGAAGAGGTTAGACTTCTACGCTACAGGTAAAAGAGAAGCTAAACAAATAGCACAGGAAGAGAACCGTTTAGAGACTTACTTGGAGTTACTTGAGGAAGGAGACATAGCTAAGATTAGACAGCAAGTAGGACCAGCACCTGATTGGGCTAACAAGAAAGCCGTTGCTTCGTACTTATCTACTATCCGTAAGGTAAATAACAAAACAAAGAAACTGTTACAGAAGCAAGTAGTTGAGTCTGACATATCTTTACAAGACCCTAACAAGGTAGCCAAAGCTGAAGCTAAAAAGAAAACACAGCTAGAAAAACGCCTTAAAGAATTACAGAAAAGGTTTGGCGATATAAATAAGATTCGCCCTAAAGACAAACCTAAGAAAGCAGAAGCTGACGCTGAAATAGAAGATTTAAAGAATAGAATAAAGTTTCACGAAGCTAACGAACGTGATGCTTTAAATTTAGAGAAAGCTTATAAGGAGCGTGCTAGGTTACTAAAAGTTGAAACAGGACCGTTAGGTACACAACGTGCTGAGATAACTAAACCTAAGGAACCAACTAAAGTTCCCGGAGAATTAGAGAAGGTAAATAAAGATATATCGTTTCTTAAAAGTAATATACGAAGCAGAGTAAAAGAAATAGATAAGGCTGCTTTGGAAATGACTGATGAGTTTCAGGCGGCTAAAGCTGAAAAAGAAATTAATAAACAAATCTCTAAGCTTGATGATGAACTACAAGAATTAAGAGAGAGTTTCGCTAAAGAACCTGTTGAACCCGGCGTTAAGAAACCAGTTGAGAAAGACCCTCGTATTAAAGAGAGGGAGGATAAGATAGCTTACTATAAAGAAGCTAGGCGTCAGATAATAACATTAAAGAAAAAATATGCTGAAAGAGCTAGGCTGCTTGAATTGGAGACTGGACCTCTCGGAGCACAAAGAGCAGAAGTAACACCTAAGCCCACTGGTCCTAAAAAATCAGCAGGTATTATCACTGAGTTAGATGAACAAATAGCTTTTATTCGTCGGAATATGCGACAACGTGTCGATGAGATTGATAGAGCTAGATTGGAAATGGATGAAGCCTATCAGGAAGCTAAGATGTTAGAAGCACTTAGAAAGAAAAGAGCTAAATTAAAAGACAGATTAGAAGCTAGAAGGCAGCGTGCATTTGATGACGAGGATTTAGATAAAAGAGCTTACGAGGCAGCTAATAGGAAATTTGAAGAAGTAGACCCGACAATCTTAGAGTATCAAGAAAAAATAAAATTTTACGACAAGATAGAGGCTGAAGCTTTAAAGAAAAAAGAATTAAGAGAGCAGTTAGCTAGACAAGCTGAGATGGAGGGTCGTGGTGTAGTCTCAGAAATCCGTTCACATATAACACCTAAGCCTACTGGACCTAAACCTATATCAAGTAACGATGAACTTAGAAAGCAGATAAGACAGTCTGATAGTCGTATGCGTGCTTTTATAAAAGATTTAGACGAAGCACAAGATGCTATGCGTGATGAACGTATATATGAAGATGTAAGAAAAGCTATTATAGAATCTGCTAAATATGACGTTAACAGTAGGATAGCTAGTATTTTAAGGGCTTGGGCTAATGCTCGTGTTTACGCTATGATTTGGCAGACTAGTTCTGTATTTGCTTCTTTTCTTGGCGGGGTGACCAGTACATTTAAACAGATTGTTAAACCTTTTACTGAGTTCGCTGCGGATGCGATTGTTACTCGTGGTTATAAAGCTAGTGATATATCAGCACTCCAGACAATGAAGGCAAACTTTTGGGGATTAAAGGAAGGATTTAGTAATTGGAAAGGTACGGGTAGAGCGATGATAAGAACAGCTAGGGATTTGGAAAGTGCTACTGGCGGAGCTGGTCGTAACAAATTTACTAGAGAAAAAGGATTTAATGAAGACCCAGCTAAACTGTATGAACTAGCCGAAAAACAAGCTAGGGATAGAAGACTTAGAGGTGAGGGTGTCAGGAAAGGGGGGGTTGCTTCTATATTAGCCCACCTGCCTGTAGGTAGGATGTTTAATGAAACATATAAATTACCTTTGAGGGGTATTATGCCTTTAGATGAAATGTTTAGAAGGCAGCTTGATAGGGCAGAGATGATGTCTGAACAATGGAAGATAGCATATGACACTTACCCCAATGACTCCACAAAAGCAGCTGAATATGCTGCTCAGTTATACGATTCTAAATGGACTAAAGATAACGGTATAGACGTGCTAAGTGATGAGGGTATTAATGCGACAGCTACAGATACTATTAATAAAGAGTTGTTGTTTGATTCAAATGTAGCTGAGTTAGATCACAGAGAAATAGCTAGACCGTTTGCTGATGTAGTTTTAGATATGGCTAAGAAAATTAGGCAGAACAAAGACAACCCAGCCGCTGGAGCTTTGATGCACTTGCTAATGCCTATTGTTACGGTTGTTGCTAGAGGTGCTGGTAGGACTACTAGAGTGTCGCTACCTTTTATTCCAGCAGGCCAAGCAGCTAGGAATCCATATAACCGTAAGATTAATCACTTTGAAAGGTTAATAGATAAGAATAGAAAGCACATGGAACACCCGGACCAAACTCCGGAACGAAGAGCTAGGTTAGTTAAAGCCAATGAGGAGTACGAACAAAAGATTATAGAGTTAAAAGGTAGGAGGATAGCCTATCACAGAGACGCTATTACTGATACATTGTGGGGATCAGGCATGATGGCTGCTGGATATATAACAGCTCTTATGGGTTTATCTGTAGGTACACTGTCTTGGATGACTAAAGAACAACGGGAAAAGTTTATGCATAAAAACCCAAAAGCTAAACCAAACAGTATATTAGGTTGGCAATATAAAGAGTTTTTACCTATTTCTGGACCGTTCGCTATAGGAGCTGATTTAGCTTTGGTTTCTATATTAAGGGAAGAAGAGGATGATACAGGCAAAGCTTTGTTACAAAAAGACCAAACTGAATTTAATGTAGCCTTGCGATCTTTAATTGAAATGGGTAAAGAGGTTCCAGTTGCTGGAGGTTTAAAATCAGCAGAGCGAGTACTTAGTGGAGACGACGATATGATGAAGGGTGTGTTATCTGACTGGGGAGCGTCGTTTGGTTTAGTGCCTGCTCAAATTAGGAAGTTACTAGCAATTTATTTCGGAGACGGAGATATAGATGAACTTAAAGGAGGTACTATAGAAGACCGTATGTTATACCGAATGATTGGTTATAATAAAACAGGCAATAAAAAGGTAGACCACTTTGGCGAAGACATGCCATCGCAGAAGAATTTATTCCAAGCATTTTTTCGTTTTGCCCCAGATACTGAATTAGAAAGAACGGCATTTGATGACATATATTCGGAGGACATAGAAGGACGGGGGCAGTTAAAAAATAAACCAACTTCGTTCGGTGAGGGTACAGGTATAGATATGTATAAATTTGTAGATAATACGGGGATGTCTTTGCATTACCGTTTTGCTTTGGAACTTAGAAAGACTGGGGTTAAAGATACTATTAATAACTTAATACAACAATCTTGGTGGCGAGAGTTATATGAAAAAGGTTCTAAGCAAAGAGATAGGAGTGCTGACCCTTTATCTGTAAGTAATGAAGCTATAGCTATTCTTAATGAAACATTAGGTGAAGCTTATAATGAAACCGTATACCGAATTATTGATAATAAAGATAATCAAGACGGCACTGTATGGTTAGATGAGTTTTTGCATACTTCTGATAAAAATAAAGAAGGAACTTCAGATTATGAAAAATACGGACCTAGTGTTACATTAAGACAAAAGGTTGAAAGAATTGAGAAGAGAATAGATTTTTCAACAGGAGCACCTAAAGCTTATAAAGATATTTTTCAGGATTATGGATTGGACGAATTACTAGAAAGCAACCCTCAAATGCAAAGAGTTAATGACTAAGGACTTGCTCTTCTCACTCAATAATTAATAATATACACTTAACATCATGGCTAACCCAGTAACTTATAGAGATTACGTAGCAACAGCTAATCAAACAGACTTTGCTTTTAACTTTCCATACCTCGAAGATGAACATGTTACGGTCGAGGTTGATGGTTCTCAGATTCTATTTACTGACTACGCTGTTGTTGTAGAAAGTAATGGAGATACATTGGTGCGTTTAAATGTCGGGGCTACTACTGACCAAATCATTCGAGTACGTAGGAAAAGCCAACCCGACCAAAACCTTGTAGACTTTGTAAATGGTTCTGTATTAACGGAATCGGAGTTAGACAGAGCGTACCTTCACAACCGTTATCTAGCTGAAGAGATCAGTGAGCTAAATGATAGTGCATTACAAGTAAAAATAGATGCGAACGGTAATAAATATTGGGACGCTCAAGGTTTTAAGATTAAGAATGTAGGAGACCCTGAACACTCACAAGATGCTGCTACTAAAGACTATGTAGATGGTACTGTATCGTCTATCGCTTTAGGAGTAGGATTGATTCCTGACTTCAATAAGTTTACAGGCACAGGATCAGAGACCAGCTTTAATCTTTCATTCACTACAAACGGTATATCTTCTTCTGCTATACTTGTAACCATTGACGGTTCCGTACAAGACCCAGATGATTACACGATAGTTGGTGGAGTTTCGGCTGGAGCGGATGAGATACAATTTACTACACCTCCTCCACTAAACTCAGAGATACTTGTTATCGAGCGTGGGTATAAAACTAAAAGAGAAATACCAGACGATTACGATTGGGGAAGTGTAGTAGGAGACGCTGTAACGGCATCTTATACATACGGCAAACTCGTTTAACACTTAAATATATATATATATAAAATAAAATGGCTATAGCAGTACAATTAAGAAGAGGCACATCCACTCAAAACAATTCATTTACCGGGGCGGTCGGTGAGCTGGTTTATACTACAGACACAAAAGACTTGTATGTACACGACGGGTCAAACGCTGGTGGTACAATTGTTGGAGGAGGAGCAGCAAGTATAGCGGACGGTTCAATTACCTACGCAAAGATACAAGATATAGCTGCTAACAATGTATTATTAGGTAACGACAACGGAACAGGTCAAGACGTACAAGAGCTAACAGCTGCTGAAGTAAGAACTATCTTAGGAGTGGCAGACGGTGCTAATAACTACGTACACCCGAACCACACTGGAGATGTAACAAGCACTGGAGACGGAGCAACTGTTATCGCTACTGACGCTGTAACCACAGCCAAGATAGACGACAGTGCTGTAACAACTAATAAAATAAATAACGGAGCTGTTACTGCTGATAAGTTAGCAACGACTTTAGACTTCGGATCAATCGTATAATAAGACCATGGCAAACATACAAGTAAAACTTAGAAGAGGTACTGAAGCTGAACACGACACGACTAACGGTGGGTTCATAGGTGCTGAAGGTGAAGTAACAGTAGATACAACAAACGATACACTTAGAGTACACGACGGCACAACTGCTGGTGGGCATGAGTTACGCAGGAAAGATGATACGATTGCTGGCAGTGAGATAGACGATAACGCTGTTACTTCTGGTAAGATCAGTTCTACTGATGATACTTTTAAAGTTGATACTGAGTCAGTAGTAGTTAATGAAGGCGGAGCTGATGTAGATTTTCGTGTAGAAGGAGATACGGATACTAACCTTTTATTATGTGATGCCGGGAATGATAGGGTAATTATTGGTGGTACATCTCCTACTGAATCTGCTAAATTTGCTGTGTTAGGTGATGGTTCTTCTGTTGTAGCTTCTATTGAAAATGCCGCAGGATCAGGGCTGTCGGTGTTAGTAGTAAAGGGACCAAATCCAATTATTCAATGGGAAGATTCCGCAGGAACAAATAACGCTACTTTTAATGTAGGAGTAGATGATAATATTTTTTACCTTGACGATGTGACCGGAACGGCTGTTAGAGCATTCTCAATAAAAACAGTAAGTTCTACTAGTGTATTAAATTTACCCAACATCCCTACTTCGGCTACCGGTTTATCTAGTGGTGATGTTTGGAATAATTCAGGAGTATTAAACATAGTTTCATAGGATGATCGACTCCCTCTCTAGTCTTCTTAACACCATCCTTGTCGTCGGTCTTGGCGTGATCGGGTGGATTATCAAACGTGTTATTGAACGTCTTGATCTCGGTGAGAAAAGAATGACTAAGATAGAGGTGGAGTTAGCTGCACAGAAGGAAAGGGATATAGCTGTAGAGAATAGAATTGGAAAGGTTGAGACGGCAATACAGGAAATGCATAACAAGCTCGACCGCATGATGGAAATATTAGTGAGGAAATAGATGATGAAAAAGAAAATTGGACTGTACGATAGGATTAACAAGCGTAAAGGATTAGGAATCAGTAGAAGCAAAAGCAAATCTACTATATCTCCTAAAGCGTACGCTAACATGAAGCGTGGGTTTCCGAAAAAGTAAAGATGCCTAAAGGTAAACCAGCAAAAGGTAAAGCGGTAGTTGTTAATGTACAAGGTCGCAAGTTATCTATAGGTCAAAAGGGTAAAACGCCAAGACCCGGAACGAAAGCTGGTCACGCTTACTGTACTCGCTCTTTAGC
>Ga0098056_1000891_pt1 | contig 12026 bp, 19 predicted proteins | sample 17BtaG_FD_92583 | JGI IMG/M metagenome (GOLD analysis project Ga0098056, IMG submission 92583) | Marine viral communities from the Subarctic Pacific Ocean - 17B_ETSP_OMZ_AT15314_CsCl metaG | ecosystem: Environmental > Aquatic > Marine > Oceanic | place: Subarctic Pacific Ocean | collected...
CGCGGGACAGTCAAGGTTGAAAAGGCTAGACCAGCGTATACCGAGGTGGAAAGAACGCCAACAACAACTGCTGCCCATGAAGAAAGGCACAACAAAAAAAATACAAGTACCGCTGCCCATGAAAAAAGGCACCGTAGCATGAAAGCTGGCGGCAGAGTCAGAATGGATGGAACAGCAAAACCAAGATAAAGTTAGTAGCTATCTTGCCAACAGAATTCTGGAAAAAGTCTTTAGAAGGTTTTCTGTTTTTGGAGATAGTGAGTTTTTTAACAACCAGGACTTTCATATAGCAAAGGTTCTGGAAGAGAACTACGGGATTATCAAAAAAGAATTTGAAGAGATCGACAAGCGAACTAATGATTTTGCTGTGTTTCATAAGGTTAGCGACGATCAGCTCTATATATCGAACGATGACAAGTGGAGGCTGTTTTTCCTGAAATCTGTCAACGTCAGGTTTGAAAATAACTGTGACCAGATGCCGGAAACAATGAAACTGATTGATGCTGATAAAAACATTGTATCGGCATATCTTTCCGTACTTGGCCCGAACAAGATGTTAATGCCGCATTGCGGCCCTTGGTCTGGTATATTAAGGATTCATCTTGCTTTAAAGGTGCCAGAGTCTGATGGAACCGGATGCACACTGGTTGTGAATGGAAAAGAATATAAATGGCAGGAAGGGAAGGTTGTTGTCTTTGATGACACCTACGAGCATATAGCTGTTAACATGACCGACGAGGAAAGAACGGTATTGTTTATGGATTTTATGCGGCCACTACCCTTTCCGCTAAGATGGATAAACCGGATCTGTTTAGGAACTGCAAGATATCTTCCTTATTTCAAGGGTTATATTAAGCGGATCAGGGACTGGGAAAAGAATTTTTACGAGGCTGTACCAAGAGGATAAATATATGCCAAGTTACTACGATAGCAAAAGCACTAAACCGGCAAAGACCAAGGTCAAAAAAGGCTACAAGAAGGGTGGAAAGGTGTTTGTTTCCAGTGGAGCGCCTATACCGCCAGAAACTATTGCAAGAGGATCTGGTGCCGCCAGACCCCAAATATTTAGAAAGAATGGTTAGATGGCTATAGATAAGTCATTTGGGGGAAGCCCGCTAGGTTATTCGTCGCCTGAATCCGAAGGCGGTAATCTGGAGATAGAAATTGAAAACCCTGAGTCGGTATCAATTGAAACCGAGGACGGGGGTGTAATACTTGATTTTGATCCAGACGCATCGACCCTACATGGGTTGGGCAGGTTGCCTCACGACGCAAACCTTGCAGAGGTTATTGAGGAGGGCGATCTTCATAGCATTTCCTCGGAATTAATTGGTCTGTTTCAGTCCGACAAGGAAAGCAGATCAGACTGGGAAAGATCCTATGTTGATGGACTTGATCTCCTTGGTTTAAAGCACGAAGACCGAACAACCCCCTGGGATGGGGCTTGTGGTGTATTTCATCCATTGTTAGCTGAGTCGGTAATCAAGTTTCAGTCTCAGGCAATACAAGAGATATTCCCAGCGGGAGGCCCTGTAAAGACCTCAATCGTTGGAAAAATGACAGAGGACAAAGAGAAACAGGCTCACAGGGTTCAGGATTACCTTAACTATCTGTTAACAGAGCAGATGACTGAGTATCGGTCAGAGACAGAAAAGATGCTGTTTTCTCTACCGCTTGCTGGAAGCGCCTTCAGAAAGGTTTATTACGATCCCACTATGGGAAGACCTTGTAGTATGTTTGTCCCCTCAGAGGACTTTGTGGTGAGCTATGGGGCCTCTGACCTGACTACCTGTGAAAGATCCACCCATATTATGAAGCGCAGCCCTAATGATGTCAGGAAGCTTCAGGTCTCTGGTTTCTATAAAGATGTCGAGATACAACCTGCTGCTCCCAATGTGGATCGTATAGAAGAGAAATACAACACCCTCACTGGCGATAACACCAGCTATGAATACGATTCAAGGCACACAATCCTTGAGATCCACGTTAATCTGGATCTCGTAGGCTTTGAAGACAGTGATAATGGTGAGCCAACAGGCATACAACTCCCTTATGTTGTGTCGATTGATCAGGGATCTCGTGAGATTTTATCAATCAGGCGTAACTGGTACGAGGGTGACCCCCTTAAAACCAAGAGAGAACACTTCGTTCACTACCAATATATCCCTGGATTAGGGTTTTATGGCTTTGGATTGATCCATATGATCGGTGGATTGGCTAAATCAGCCACCTCACTACTCAGGCAACTGGTCGATGCGGGTACATTGTCCAACTTACCAGGAGGTTTGAAGGCTAGAGGTCTGCGAATCAAGGGTGATGACACCCCGATTATGCCTGGGGAGTTCCGAGATGTGGACGTTCCTGGCGGTGCAATCAGGGATAACATCAGCTTTCTCCCATATAAAGAGCCAAGCAACGTATTATACCAGTTGTTAGGCGATATCGTTGAGGAAGGACGTAGATTTGCCTCTGCCGCTGACGTAAAAGCAGCGGATATGAACGCAGAAGCCCCTGTTGGCACCACATTAGCCATATTAGAGCGTTCAATGAAGGTAATGAGCGCGATTCAGGCTCGTTTACACGCTTCCATGCGGATAGAATTGCGTCTTTTAAGCAATTGTGTGCGTGATTTTGGGCCAGAACAGTACCCATACCTTGAAGAAAAAGATCCAATTGTTTCTGAGGACTTTGATGAGAGGATAGACATTATTCCAGTCAGTGATCCCAACGCTGGAACCATGTCTCAGCGTATTATGCAGTATCAGGCGGCATTACAGTTAGCTGCACAGGCACCAGAAATGTACGATATGCCGTTATTGCACCGTCAAATGCTGGATGTACTAGGTATTCAGGACGCAGACCAGATAGTGCCGACTGAAAACGATATGAAGCCGACTGATCCGGTTAGTGAAAACATGGATATCATTAACGGCAAGCCTGTTAAGGCATTTATTTATCAGGATCACGAGGCCCACATACAAACTCATATGGCATTAAGCCAAGATCCTCAGGTAATGGAGATCATGGGTAAGAGTCCTAACGCGCAAAAAGCAATTGCAGAGATGGCTGCTCATGTTCAGGAACACTTGGCGTTCCAGTATCGAATGGAGATTGAGAAAGAGCTTGGCGTTGAATTGCCTACCCCAGACGAGGATCTGCCGGATGATATTGAGTTTAGAATTTCAAGACTTGTAGCCCCTGCTGCCGCGCAATTGTCAGGAAAGTCTCAGAAAGAACAGCAGATGAAGCAAGCTGAAGAGCAGTTGAAAGATCCGGTTATTCAAATGCAGATGCAAGAGCTTAAAATCAAGGAACAGGACGTTCAAAGAAAAGCCCAGGCTGAGATGGCTAAAATACAGCTTGATATGCAGAAGCTTGAAACTAAAACTGATTTTGATAACAGAAAGCTTGAGCAGGATGCTAAGATTAAAACCGCAGAGATTGGTGCAAAGATAGCTGAAACCAATACCAAAGAAGAACTTGAGTCTGCTAAGATCGCTTCTGAAGAACAGATCGCTGGAGCGAAGATGGGCATTGAGATTGCCAAAGAAACAATGGGAGACAAGAAATAAAAGAACTGGACATATTTGATTATTTGCGGTCAAATATTAAAGAACAGATGGATAGTATGACCGAGCACTTAAGCAACGGTTCATGCAAAGACTTTGCAGACTATTCCAAATGTTGTGGAATCATACAGGGTCTCGCTCAAGCTGAGCGTGAGATCCTGGATGCAAAGGCCCGCTACGAGAAGGGGCAATAACGACTCTAGGCGTTTTTCCTAGTGCGACGACTCTAGGCGTTTTCCTAGTGCAACGACTTTGGGCGCTACCCAATGCAAGGAGATAATATGAGCGAAGCTGCTCAGATTGATACCGAGGCAGATGATGCTCGGAATGCGAGTCAACTCCCACATCCGACAGGATATAAAATATTGATCGCACTGCCAGAGCCGGATAAGGAATTTGATGGCGGCATACTGAAGGCAAACAAAACCCTTCAGGACGAAGAGATAGGATCGATAATTGGAATGGTTCTTAAAATAGGGCCGGATTCCTACAAAGATCCTCAACGATTCCCCAGTGGGCCTTACTGCAAAGAAGGAGATTGGATCATCATGAGGTCTTACTCTGGAACCAGGTTTAAGGTTCACGGCCAAGAGTTTCGTTTTATCAACGATGATAGTGTCGAAGCTGTTGTGGAAGACCCGAGGGGGATTGTAAAAGCATGAGTGAAAATCAATTAGTTCAGGAAACTGAAGAGACATCAACTGCTGAAGATAAGTTTTTCGGAGTTAAAACAACTTTTGAAAAAAGGAAAAAGGCAGAAGAGCAAAAATCTGAGTCATCGGAATATGAGTTTGAAATCATTGATGACAGGCCCAAAAAAGATAGGAGACCTCCTAGACAGGATGAGCCTGAAGAGTTATCTGATGAAGAGCTTGGTAAATATGATGGCAACGTCCAGAAGAGACTGAAAGGTCTTAAGTTCGATTATCACGAAGAAAGGCGTAGAAAAGAAGAAGCTCAAAGAACTCGTGACGAAGCTATAAGGATAGCCCAGCAGCTATCCGGCAAGGTGCAAGAGCAGGAATCTTTGATATCTCGTGGTGAAAACGCTTTGGTTAGTCAGATTAAGCAAAGAGCTGAAACCACACTTGAACAGACAAGGGATGGATACAAGAAAGCTTTTGAGGAAGGAGACACGGATGCCGTTGTCGCAGCTCAAGAGCAGATGGTTAAAGTCCAAAGTGAACTAAATGATATTCATCGTTATGAAAATAACCTGTCTCAGAACCAAAGACCGCAGCAGCAGCCCAATCCTCAGAATGTTGCATTGCAAGCTGCACAGAATGTTGCCGCACAACAGCCTCAGATTCAGTTAACCCAAGAGGCTAAAGAGTGGGGCGATTCTAATGAATGGTTTATGGCTCCAGACAAGAAAGTGATGACCGCTACAGCCTATGGGTTGCACGAAGAAGCGGTTGATCTCGGGATCAATGTAAACTCTACACAGTATTTTGATCACATAGATCAAGGAATGAGAAGATCACACCCAGATTTTGACTGGCCGGATAAAAGCGACACACATGGCGGTGACGCGACCGTGACGACCAGTCAGCCCTCGACGGTGGTGGCACCTTCCGCAAGGAATAATGGTGCTAAACCGCGCAAAGTACGGCTGACCGCCACTCAAGTAGCACTCGCTAAGCGACTTGGGTTAACCAATGAACAGTATGCCCGACACGCCGAAATGATTAAATGAGGAGTCAATAATGGCAGAAGAGCGCGCCCCTAGAGAAAACGAAACGCGAGAGAACGAGCAATATCGTGCATCTGATGACTGGATACCAGCATCAATCTTGCCTAACCCCAAGCCGCAGGATGGTTGGGATTTTAGGTGGGTAAGAACCGATATTCTTGGACAGGCAGACAATACTAATGTCTCAAGATCTTTTAGAGAGGGATGGGAACCTTGTAAAGTTGAAGATCATCCAGAGCTACAGATAATGTCTGATGTCGGTTCCAGGTTCGAAGGTAATGTGCATTTTGGTGGATTGCTTCTATGTAAAGCTCCTACAGAGCAGATGGCATCCAGAACCAGACACTTTCAAAAAGTGGCACAGGATCAAATGGAATCTGTGGATCATAACTTTATGCGTGAAAATGACCCTCGTATGCCCATGATGAAACCGGAAAGGAATACGAGAACAACCTTTGGTAAAAGCTAAGCTCCTGTTGCGGGGGGTTAGTTTTATTTATAAGGAGGCCAATTATGGCTACCACAGCAACCCCAATGGGCGCTGAACCAGTAAACACTCTTAGTGCGAGCGGCTCTTATACAGGAAAAGTTCGGCACATCAAGATTGCAAGTGCTTACGATACAGCGATTTTTTATGGCGATTTCGTCAAAGTAGTTAGTTCTGGAACGATAGAGAAAGCGGCAGTTACAACTTCTGTACCCGCTGGAATTATCGGGATATTTGTAGGATGTTCCTACACTGATCCTAATTCCAACCAGCTAACTTTTAACCAGCAATTTCCGGCTGATACAGCGGCATCCGACATTATGGCGTATGTTGTTGATGATCCTAAACTTGTTTTCCAAATGCAGGGAGATGAGGCTATTGCTCAAACTGGACTTGGAAACAATATTTCAGCGGTTAGCACGGCAGGATCGACCTCAATCGGTAGAAGCAAGAACGCCCTTGATGGCGGCTCTGTTGCTACTACCAACACTTTACCACTTCGTGTTCTAGAATTCGTAGACGGCCCGACCAGTTCGGTTGGCGACACTTATACGGATTGTTTGGTGACATATTTGCCACTAAGCCATGCATACGAAACCAAATTAGGCGTATAAGGAGAATAACTAATGGCTATTTCTAGAGCGCAAATGCTTAAGGAACTCCTGCCTGGGCTTAATGCCCTTTTTGGTTTGGAGTATGAAAAGTACGACGACGAGCATGATCTCATTTATGAGACAGAAAGTTCTGAGCGTAGCTTTGAAGAGGAAGTAAAATTGAGCGGTTTTGGAGCCGCTCCTGTGAAAAACGAAGGTTCTGCAATCACTTATGATTCAGCGCAAGAGTCTTTCACTGCACGATATAATCACGAGACCATTGCTATGGGATTCGCGATTACGGAAGAGGCGATGGAAGATAATCTGTATGACTCATTGTCTGCACGTTATACCAAGGCTCTTGCTCGTGCTATGGCGTATACCAAGCAAGTTAAGGCGGTTAATCCTCTTAACAACGGTTTCACCAATTCATACCAGTCTGGTGACGGGGTTAACCTGTTTACCGCTTCTGGCGATGGTGTTACTGGCGGTGACGGACACCCACTGGTTAACGGTGGCAAAAACGACAACCGTCCTGCTACAGCAGCAGACCTAAACGAAACATCTTTAGAGAATGCAATTATTGATATTGCTGCATTTACTGATGAGCGTGGTCTGTTGATTGCTGCAAGACCTAGACGTTTGATTGTCCCACCTGCTTTGATGTTTACAGCAGACCGACTGCTTGAAACTGCTCAGCGTGTAGCGACAGCAGATAACGATATTAACGCAATACGCAATATGGGAGCGATCCCAGAAGGCTACGCTGTTAATCATTATCTGACTGACAGCAATGCATTCTTTGTCATTACGGATGTTCCTAATGGCTTGAAGCATTTCAATCGTACTCCGCTTGAAACAAGCATGGACGGAGACTTTGATACTGGCAACGTGAGATACAAGTCGCGTGAAAGATACTCGTTTGGGGTATCCGATCCACTTGGAATTTACGGATCACCAGGATCTAGCTAACGGATATGGGGGTGCTTTGCGCCCCCTTTCTTTTCCTGACTAATTGTTCCACATGGAACATTAGACACTAGCCAAGACAGGAGACATACATGGCTAATACCACGTTCAATGGCCCAGTCCGTTCAGAAGGCGGATTTGAGCAAATCTCAAAAAATAGTACTACTGGTGCTATTACTACCAACTTAGATATAGATAGCAGTGGTAACATTACCACCACAGGGTATCTTTCTGCTTATTCACAAATAGAGAGCATTACAAGTGCTACACACAGCGTTGAATCAACCGATTCAGGTACAGTTTATACGCTGAATAGAGCAGGAGGTATCGTTGTAACATTACCTACAGCAGCGGCAGGATTAAACTATACCTTTATAGTTGGCACTACATTTACAGGTGCAGGGCAGATCAATACGGATAACTCCAGTGATTTGTTTTCTGGCTTTGCCACGATCTTTGATCCAGCAACTGCAACAGACAATAACACCTTTATTCCTGATGCAAGCGATGACGACACAATCGATCTAGGTAGTGCTGCTCAAGGCTGGTTAGTTGGCGGCATCATTCGATTGGTTGCAACTACAGCGGCTGTTTGGCATTGTGAAGCATATCTTCATGGTGACGGCACCTTAGCTACACCATTTGAATAGGAGTTACTATGGCTGATGCAGTTACATCACAAACTATTGTTGATGGCGGCAAAAACCTTGTAATGAAATTCACCAACATTAGTGACGGTACTGGAGAAAGTGCTGTTGCTAAAGTTGATGTTTCTGCTCTGCAAAGTGATCCAATGACGGGCAAAGCCTGTAGTCGGGTTACTCTCCAGAGGCTCTGGTTTAGTAATATTGGGATGGGTTTTAAACTTCACTGGAATGCAGATTCCAATATGTTTATTGCCCAAGCACCAAAAGACTGGACTGATACTTGGGATTTTACCGACAGCAGCATTGAGTTGCCTGGAATACCTAACAATGCTGGTACCGGCGTGAATGGTGATTTGTTACTTACAACAAACGATCATACAAGCGGCGATACCTATAGTGTTGTTATATGGGCACAAAAACACTTTAGTAGCTAGGAGGCATCATGGCGAAGCTAGAAATGTTCGTTAATGGTAATTTTGCTGATGGCGAAGAGGTTTACCAGATTGGTTCAAAAAACAAAGATGGCACTGGAGAAACCAGTGATGGTCAATACGACATTGTTGTTTATGATCCTATGCGTAAGGCAGAGGCAGAGGCTAGACTAAAGGAGCTTTCAAAAGGTGCTGACAAGTCTTCAGAGAAAAAAGAAGAAAAGAAAACGCCTAAGAAAGATACAGCGTCTAAACCGGCTGCTAAGAAACGAAAGGCTCCTACAAAGTCAAAGTAATGGCAACGAGCCGTCCCCAAGTAAGCAAACAGACGAAAGGCTCTTCTAAGAAAAAGAAACGATCAAAAGTTTCAAGAGTAATGGGAGAGTTTGAGTCTGGAAAATTGAAATCTAGTTCAGGGAAAAGGGTTGCTGATAAGAAGCAAGCGTTAGCTATTGCTTTATCTGAGTCTAGAAAAAAGAAAGGGAAATAGTAATATGCCAAGTAAGATTATTGGAGGTATAAGCCCTGCCTACGGTATTGTCACTGGAAGCAGTCCTTATAAGGCTATTTTGGGTTCTTATGGGCGCGATATTCACGATCAAAAAGTTGATGAGCGCGAAGAAGAAGAAAGAATTATGAAGGAAAAAAGGGATCTTGAAGAGGCTAGAAGAAAAATAGAAAGACAATCGTCGGCGGCTTCTAGTCGTATGAGTGCTGGCGGCAGGGTTGGAAAAAAATCTATTGATGGAAAAGCGGTTAGAGGAATGACAAAAGGGAGATTTGTTTAGTGGCTAATATAATGAATTATTTTGACCCCATGTATTCTGTCAAAGGAACTCGTCACTTAAGTCCGACAAATATGATGGAAAAAGTGTTGCCCGCTGATAGTGGATGGCACCCTCATAAAGATCACCTCATTGAAGAAAAAAGAAAAAGAGATAGACGAATTAGGGATGAAGAGAGAGCAAAAGAACATGAAGAAGTTAGGAGACAGATAGCGAGTTCAGCCTATAAACCTCAAGCGATGAATAGAGGCGGAAGAGTAAAGCCTGTAGATGGTTGTGCCGTCAAAGGCAAAACAAAGCCTCCGGTATTTTAAATGGCTACTAGCGGAACATTTACCTTTAATCTGGATATTGGAGAAGCTATAGAAGAGGCTTTTGAAAATATTGGTATTGAGCTTAGAACTGGCTATGACTACAAAACTGCAAGAAGAAGCATTGATTTACTTATGCTTGAATGGCAGAACCGTGGTCTTAACTTGTGGACTGTAAACTTTACAACTCAGGCGTTAACGGCTGGAACTAGTTCATATACCTTAGATGGAAAAATATTTGATATTGTAGAAGCTTTTATAAGGACAGATTCTGGAGAGGTTGATAATCAGTTTGATCAAAATCTTACTCGGGTTTCTATCAGTCAGTATTCTCATTTATCCAACAAACTAAGCCAATCCAAGCCTTTGCAGTACTATGTGGAAAGAACGCCTACTGGTATTGTGGTAAATCTCTGGCCTTCTCCAGACGACCAGAAGACTTACACATTTGGATATTACTATATGGAGAGGATTGAGGATTCTGGAAGCCCTGCAACTAATAATATGGACATACCGGCAAGATATATTCCATGTTTGGTTTCGGGCCTTGCTTACAGACTTTCTTTAAAATACCCCACTGCAAACGAAAGAGCGGCTGTTTTAAAAGCTGAATATGAATCTCAATGGGAGCTTGCGTCGAGCGGTGGAAGAGATAAGGCATCTTTATTTATTGCTCCAGGGGGATATCAGTTTTGAGTTATGCTGCTGGTAAATACGCCTTTGGTTATTGCGATCTTACTGGTTTCAGATATCCGATAAAGGATCTTGTTCCTCAAATAAAGAATGGGAAACCCACCGGACTAAGGGTTGGAAAAGATGTTGTTAGTCCTGATCAACCCCAATTACAACTTGGAAGGCTACGACTTAACGACCCTCAGGCATTAAGACACCCTAGACCAGACCAGAATTTAGATGAAAGCAGAAAGCTTTTTGCGTGGGATCCTGTTGGTGGTGGCGTTACTTCCTTGGGTAGCAGGACTGTCGGTTTAAACATAGAAGCTAAATCAGGAAAAGTAACGGTGACAACAAGCTAATGGCGTGGACATATACAACATTAAAGAGTGCTATTCAGGATTACCTAGAGACAACTGAGACTACGTTTGTCGATAATTTAGGTGTTATTGTCAAGCAAGCTGAAGACAGAATATTAAAGACAATACAGCTCCCTGATTTTCGCAAAAACGTAACTGGTACAACTACCGATGGAACTGCATACCTTAGTATGCCATCAGATTTCTTAGCCCCATACTCTCTTGCTGTTGATAATAGCGGATACGAGTTTCTCTTATTTAAAGATGTTAGTTTCATAAGACAAGCTTATCCTGTTGGTACAACAGAAGGAGTTCCTAAGCATTATGCTGTTTTTGATGAAAACAGTTTTATTTTAGGGCCAACGCCTAGTTCAAACTTAACAGCAGAACTTCATTATTTTTATAAGCCAGAGTCTATTACAGCGTCCAGCGATGGTACTAGTTGGTTAGGTACAAACGCTGAAAGCACATTGCTATATGGCTGTTTAGTCGAGTCATACACCTTTTTAAAAGGTGATCCAGATATTCTTAATTTGTATATGTCTAGATATGAGGATGCTCTAGGTAAGCTTAAAGTTCTTGGAGAAGGATATAGTACTACCGATAGTTATCGATCTGGATCAGTGAGGCAAGCAAGACAATGATGGATGTAGGTATAGGTGAGGTTGGAAATGTTAATGTTGTTACAACTAATAACGCTGGACTCCCTATTGAGCATTGGGCTGAAAGAGCGACAAATACAATTGTTTCTGTAGGATCGAATAGCCATCCGCTAATCAAAGAACAAGCAGAAGCTTTTAAAGAACAGGTTCTCCATGTGGTTAAGTACTATATGGATGAGGCTGTAAAGAGCGATAGAACGACTTTAATTGCCGAACTGGAAATGAATAATCAAAAAGACATGGCCGATATTTTAAGGAGACTATAATGGCGATCACCCAAGCTGTGGCGACCTCGTTTAAATCTGAGCTTTTACAGGGAATACACAATTTTCACAATGGCTCTGGTGGAGGAACAACGACTACTACAGGTACAGGCAATACTTTTAAGATTGCCTTGTACACAAGCAGTGCAACGATGTCAGCATCTACTACTGCTTATGCAACAACTAACGAAGTGTCTGCTACAGGTACGGGTTATACGGCGGCTGGAAACACGCTGACTAATGTAGACCCGACCACATCAGGCACAACAGCACTAACGGATTTTGCAGACAGTACATGGTCAAGCAGCTCAATTACTGCGAGAGGGGCATTAATTTATAACTCCTCTACTACAGCAGGATCGGCTAATAGAGCAGTAGTTGTATTGGACTTTGGCGCAGACAAGACTTCAACAAGCGGTGACTTTACCATTGCCTTTCCAACAGCAGATGCAAGTAACGCAATAATCAGGATCGCGTAAGGTCTGATGTGGCAGATGTCAAGGTTGCATTTGATGGGTGGAATTCATCGACTACGGGATGGGGCGATGGAACTTGGGGAAACGGTTTACCGTTCTCTGGAAGTAC
>Ga0098056_1000899_pt1 | contig 11974 bp, 17 predicted proteins | sample 17BtaG_FD_92583 | JGI IMG/M metagenome (GOLD analysis project Ga0098056, IMG submission 92583) | Marine viral communities from the Subarctic Pacific Ocean - 17B_ETSP_OMZ_AT15314_CsCl metaG | ecosystem: Environmental > Aquatic > Marine > Oceanic | place: Subarctic Pacific Ocean | collected...
ATTTTCAACCGTATAGACAATCTATCAAATAATATTCCTCTAGATTTATCTAAAGTCGGTTTATACGTTATAGGTTATAATTCTCCTAATCAATTCAAGACCTTATGTGAGAGTATGGAGATTTACGATAAAGATTTTTTAAATGTACCAGAAAAGTTCTTATTAAATAACTCTACTGACAGGAGTACAGATAAAGAATATGATGAGCTATGTAAAAAATATAACTTTACTCAGATTAAAAAAGATAATATCGGAATTTGCGGAGGTAGACAGTTTATAGCTGAACATTTTGATAAAAATACTGATTTAGATTTTTATTTCTTTTTTGAAGATGATATGTTTTTTTATAACGGTAGGATAAACACCTGTACAAACGGGTTTACTCGTAAAATTGATAAATTGTATAGAAAATCTATTAATATAGTATATGAAAATTCATTAGATTTTTTAAAACTTAACTTTACAGAATTTTTTGGTGATAATAGAAAGCAATGGAGTTGGTTTAACCTTCCTAGCGATAAAAAGAAATCCTTATTTCCAGACAACCCTTTCAAAGGTAATGCTAGTGTAGTTAATGCTCCAAATGTTAGATATGAGCTAATTGATACTCATCAAAGTCTACCTTATGCACTTGGTGATATATACTACTGCAATTGGCCGCAAATAGTTTCAAGAGAGGGTAATAAAAAAATGTTTTTAGATACCAAATGGGAAAATCCGTACGAGCAGACTTGGATGTCTCATATTTTTCAACAAACTGTCAAAAAAGAAATTAAACCGGGCATACTACTTGCCACCCCTACAGAACACAATAGATTTGACCATTACCCAAAAGAAGAAAGAAGAGAAAATTAATCTAGGTCTAGAAAAACGTTAGTTAATCGAAAATTAATAGGTAACTGTAATTATATATCTATTTATTACAAAGGTTTCATAACCGGTTTTGCAATAAAAAACTGATTTATGAGACCTTTTCTGTTTACATTTATCTGCTTATTCACATCTTTTTGCATCAGTCAAGAGACTGTACATATACTAGATGTTAAAAATGAGATAGTTTTAGGACCGTATGCCGGAAATAGAAATCTGGCTTTCGGTGTCCAGTCTATACTAGAAGAAATCGTTCAAGATAGAGACTACTACCTATCTGAAGATTCAGAAACTACTCTCCAGGTTACCCTTTTATATTTTGATGTTAAAAAGACATCTATACAGATAGCTGTTCATGGTAAAAATATTGATGAAACTCAAATTATTGCCAGAGGAGAATTATTTGTTAATGGTAAAAAGAAGAAATCAACAGTTGCAAAAGGAACTTCTAAAGAGATTTCTACTGCTACTCTTATTATAGACGACGGTGGAGGATTTTCACAAGCTGGAGTTTCAACTGCACTTAAAAAAGTATGCGATCAAATAATAAAGAAATTAAAACTATGAAAAAATTTTTATTAGTATCAATTTTACTACCCTTACTTACCTTTGGACAGACTAACCTTGCCCATAGTGTAATTACAGGAGCTCCTTACAACGTGGGAGATGAGGTTATTGTAAAATTTGAAATACTTACCTCAGGTGGTGAAGTACCGACTTTACTTCAATTTGATTATGAATATAATAATAAACTTTTAGAGAAAGTTAGTCATACTTTTGACCCAGGTAATGTAACTACAGGTCTACAGTCTAACTTAACTCATTGGGATGGTTACAAATATGTTCCTGCTCCACCAGGAACAGGTTATTCAGAATCTAATTTAAGAGGTCAGTACCTTTTTTGGTCCGACCCTAATACTACTAACTATACAGTCAATAGTGATTGGTCTATAGAACGTGTTACTGCTCAAACTGCTAATACTCTACCCATATCAACACCTATTCTATATGTTACTTTTAAAATAAAAGACCGACAAGGAACAGGATATTCGGACTACAGTAACTTAACACACTTAAACTGGTCTAGACTGACTGATAACAGGGGATTAGTGGATGTAGAATATAACATTCAAGCAGCAGCTCAAAGTATTTCTATCGAGAATGTTGGAAATGTAAATGCAGGAAGTGTAACACTAAATATTGATGTTCCTCATTCAAATAAGGACTCAATTTTGTATGAAATTTATACTGAAGAGCAATTTGAAGGCCAATCTGTAATTGAAGGAGAAGAGCCAACTTATACTGGTTACTTTGATGCTAATGGACAAGCTACTTTAACTGAATTAGTCGAAAACGAAACTTACCTTGCATTTATTGCTGCTTATCCAGGAGAATGGTTAGATGATGTAGTAACAGTTACCGATGTTTATAAAATATTCCAATATTCTACAAGCACCGATCTTAACGGTGAAGTTACAAACGATTGGGAATACTTTGTACAAGACATTTTAGGTGAAGTCACTAATGATGAAACAGTAAACTTTGATGATTCTTATGAACTACTAGCACATATAAACGGAGTACAGACTAGTGCTAATGTTACTTCTGCGGCAAACGGATCATTCAATATATCAGGGAGGAGAAATACATTTGGAGTCCCTGATTTAGGATTTTTTGATAAAAGCTTTAAACCTTTACCTAATTTTACTTCTTTTACCTTCGCTCATGGATTGAGGGGTGATGTAGATTTCTCACACTCTACCACCCCAACCAATCCTCAAGCTTTAGTAGGAGGAAACGGAACTGCTAAAATTCCTTTAGCTGTATCTAATAATAACACAGTAACTGAAAATTTAGAAATCTCTTCTAAGTTAGAAAATGGCAAAGTAGTAGTAGAAGTAAATTTAGATACTGACGGTTTAGTAGGAGCACAATTTAAAGTTAAATATGACGAGAGTATTTTAACATTAGATGATATCCAGTATGATACCGGAAACGCAATGCCTAACTTTGGAACAGTAAACAACAGTGTAGCATCTTTTGGATCATTAGATACTTCAGGACAGCAATCAATAAATATAGGTATACCTTATAGGTTAGTTTTTACTTCTAATGAGCCAATAACTAATACCATTGGACTTGTAAGTTTTAAAATAGTAGAAGGAGTAAAAGTAGACGGAACAAAAGTTAAATTTCAATACTAAAAAATATGAAAAACAAAACATTAATTTACTTAGGGGCTTTCTTATTTATATTAAGCTGTGCCCAAGAAGACACAGGTATCTTTTTAGAAGGTGAAACTCCTCAATCGCTAGAAATAGTAGAATCGACTGGGTTAAAATTAGAGAATTTATTTGTATCTAATAAAGTAGCAATCAATGTAAAGCTGCCTGAAGATGGCGTATATTTTATTCGTATAATAGATATAGCTGGAAAAACTGTATCTCAAGAAAAAATAACTGCTAGCAAAGGAGATAATATACTTAATGCATATACTACTGCATTAGAAAAAAGCTCCTACCAGATTGCGGTAATTGATTCAAACAACAGGTTAATAGGAATAGAAAATTTTGTAATGGTAAACTAAAATTAAAATTATGAGCGAAGAAAATAAAGGTGGTTTTTTGAGTGAGATCAAAAACCAAGTATTAGCAACTATTGGAGTTATTATAACAGCAGCAGGAGGTATAGCTGTTTCTAATATGGAAGCACTACTCAGTCCTGCAGAGGATGAACCTGCTGTAGAATCCGTTGAACAAGCAGCTAAAGAATCAACTAAAGATACTTTAATAGTTATACAAAAAGAGCAGCCTAAAGTTATAGTGAAAAAAGCAAAACCTAAAAAGACTGCTACGGAAAAAAGAAAAGAAGAATTTGACTGGTAAATAAAAGATTATGGTACAATTTTGGAAAGATGCCCACACTCCTAAAGATTTTGCAGGATTAGTGGTTGTATTGTTTTTAGCAACAGTAGCTTTTACTACTTTAGGAGCTATTATTTTTAAAATGATAACAAACTGGGATGAAGTTAGTAATGTATCCTTTGGAGCAATAGGTTAATTATGAGAAATTTATTTTTATTTTTATTATGTACCCAATTTGCTTTTGGACAAGTAATTGGAAGAACTAAAACAGAAGATTATACTGCTAGTTTTGAAGCAAGGGAATCTATCTGGTCAGTACCAGAATATAATGGTGATCCTGTGACTGTAGCTTTACTTGATATCGGAGTTAGTGATGAAGTTTTACTACAATACCCTGAATTAGGAGATTATAGAGTAGGATTAGGGCTAACTAATATTACAGTTGCATTTTTAGATGAAACTTTTAGATTTGAATTTGTTGAAACAAAAGATGAAATCAAAGATAGAATGGTTACACAGTATAAAGCATCTAAAAAAGGATTTACAGCAAATCAAATAGATATAAAAGGTAAGATAATGCTTGCCAATTATTTCTGCTATATAGAAGTTTATGATTTTTCAATTTCAGAAGACGAAACTATAAATTTAAAAGATGGAATAAAAAATCAATTAGTTACTAGATTAGGTTTACAAGTTAAAATGGTTGATGCTGAAACAGGTTTATATATGACCGGCTCAGGATTAGGTAAAGCCGTTACAACTAGAGAACTTACTTTACTTAACGATGATAATTTAGAAGAAGTAGCCTTTAATCAATCTTCAATTGGTACTTCAACTAAAAAAGCATTAGAGACAGGTGTTGCAAAAGTAGTCAAAAGAATGATACGTAAAGGTATATTCGATCATTAATGTGTATAGGTTTCTCTACATATTTCTACTTTTTACATCACTGTCCTATTCACAGCAGCTAGTACAGACCTTTACCGATAGGTGTACTGGTGAAACTAAAGTGATAACTGTAGCTCTACAAGGAACTACAGTTGTTATGTTCTACGATAGAGTTGGTCAATTTACTGCAGAGGATTTTACCTCTGGTGTTTTGCAAGCTTGGTTAGAAGAAACTTATCAATGGTGGTATACATTATCTCCTTGTTCTTCAACACAGGCTTACACTTCAGTAGTAAATAATGCTACTACAACAGCTACAACAGCTGTTAATAACATTAATACCAATTCATATGATACGACAAATCAAACTACAAGCACAGATACTTCAGTTGCTACTAGTAATACAGGGACTGAAAATACAACATCATCTACAGAAAATACAAGTAGCCAAATGGACAGTAGCCAGGAATCCTCTGGAACTACAACTGGCAGTGAATCATCTAATGAATCTGAAACTGGAACTGGGGAAACAGAAACGCAGACTGAACAGCAAGAGAACACTTCTGAATCAACTGAAGAATCACAACAAACAGAAGAACAAAGTCAAGAAGAAGAAACTCAAGAACAAGAAACAGAAGAATCAACCACCGAAGAAGGAACTGAGGAGGAGAGTGAAAATGATGATGGAGATGGAGAAGAATCTGAAGAAGAAGTAGAAGAAAAAGCAGAAGAGGAAGAGGAAGAGGAGCAAGTTGAAAAAGAAGAGGAAGAAGGAGAGGATACAGGAAAAAAGAGAAAACAGAAAAAACGTAAATTTGCTCCTCCTTTAATATCTGCCAATGTTAGTGTTATGCAAATGATTGACGGTGCTTTTAACTCTGTAACTTCTGCTAGTATGACTAAATATTCTTATACAGGAGTTGAAAGTTATAATGTAGGTCTAATGGTATGGTCTAACCTTAAACAATACAACCTTTCAGCAAGTAAAAGTAAGACTTTCTTCAATTATGATAGAGATGTTCCAATTTATATAAAAGACGAAGATGGAAAGAAGTACCAGTTCGGTTCTTACAAGGATATAGGTAGCGTACATAAGGTACAAACCCTTAGCGCTAACTTTAGTAGTATTTATAGCTCAAAAGTATTAACCTTCGGGATAAACGATGTATTCATTTCTAGTAAACAAGGTTTTTGGAATGGATTTACTGGGGGAATATCCGGTAATATGTCTATTATAAAAGCAGCAGATGACTTTTTAGCTACTCCCTCTATTTTTATTTTTGGAACTAAACCTTTTGTTACTAGAAGATTTACTACTTCTCCTTTACTTGGATTATCTTTCAATCCTATCCTATACTCAGCCGATAACGGAATAAAACTTAACGGAAACTTTAATTACGTAGTCGGTTCTAATTTTGATTTTCAATTAACTAAAAGATTTAGAGCAAATATCGGATTTAATACTATTGGCAATACCCAAAAAAATATTCCTATGACTTATTCGGCAACTATCGGTGCAAAATTTAAGTTGTAATATTGAAAGTTTATTCTTATATTTTAATGTTACAAATATTTATTTTAAAGTATAAAAACTGTTATGAGTAAAGAAGGTTTGGGAGATATCGTAGAAATTATAACTAAGTTTACGGGTATCAAATGGCTTGTAAAAAAAGTAGTAGGAGAGGACTGCGGATGTGACGAGCGTAAAGAATTCTTAAACAAACTAAGTTTTAAATTATTTAAATCTAAGAAAAAAATATCTGACAACACAGAAACTATATTTGTACAGATAGCCAGTTATAGAGATCCAGAGCTTATTCCTACATTAGAAGATTTACTTTCAAAAGCAAGTAATCCTGATAGACTCCATATCTGTGTTGCCAATCAGTTTAGTGAAGACGATGATTTTAATCTTCCAGATTCGTATAGAAATGATGAAAGATTTACAATTATTGATATTCCTTTTAAGGATTCTAAAGGAGTGTGCTGGGCTCGTAACTTTGTTCAACAGTTTTATAAAGGAGAAAAGTATACTTTACAGTTAGATTCACATCATAGATTTGTACAGAACTGGGACAAAGAATGTATAGACATGTTAAAATCCCTTCAAGAGAAAGGTTATAAAAAACCTCTTTTGACTGGGTACATACCTTCTTATAATCCGGAGAATGATCCTGATGGACGTGTTAATGTACCATGGAAAATGAATTTTGACAGATTTACTCCAGAAGGAGTAGTATTTTTTCTACCTTCTACTATAGATAACTATGAAAAATTAGATAGACCTATAAATGCTAGATTTTATTCTGCTCACTTTGCTTTTACTCTAGGTTCTTTTGCAGAAGAAGTACAACATGACCCGAGTTTTTATTTTCATGGCGAAGAAATAACTATAGCAGTCAGAGCGTATACACACGGTTATGATTTATTTCACCCACACAAACTTATAGCCTGGCACGAATATACACGTAAAGGTAGAACCAAACATTGGGACGATAACGATTGGGTTCAAAGAAATAGAGACACTCATAAAAAAGTACGAAAATTATTAGGTATTGATGGAGAAATTTGTTCTGGATGTAACATTAAAAATTTCGGGAAGTATTACTTAGGAACCGAAAGAACTATAGCGGACTATGAAAAATATGCCGGAATACGATTTAGAGATAGATCTATCCAACAATGGACATTAGATGGCTTTCTCCCTCCTAACCCTAAAGTAGACGATTATGATAATTCTTTTTATCAAAGATTTAAACACTGTATAGATGTTCATAAAGATAGTCTACCTGAGCAAGATTATGAGTTTTGGGCAGTAGCTTTTCATGATAAAGGTGGATCTGAGCTATATAGGAAAGATGCTCAACAAGAAGAAGTTGAAAGACTTCTATCAAACGACGGCGATTGGGTAAATGTATGGAGAGAGTATAATGGACCAGTACCCGACAGCTGGAGTATTTGGCCGTATTCAAAATCAAAAGGCTGGTGTGAAAGAATAACCGGTCAGTTGAATCCTTAATTTTTTTTTCTTATATTTAATAAAAATAATTTTATGTCAAAAAATTCACACAAACAAACCTACACTCAACTTATGGAGTGGTTATCCTTACCTAAAAAAAACACTACTAAAAAACAGACTAAAACTAAATTTTCAAAAACAGATTTATACAGAAACAGTAAGAGATGAAACAAATTATAAAATTTTATGCTACTTGGTGCGGACCTTGTAGAATGTATGCACCTGTTTGGGATAAGGTTACTGAAAAATATAAAGATCAAGTAGAAGTCATATCAGTAGATGTAGATAACGACACTACCGGATTAGCAGCTCAGTATAAAATCCAGAATATACCTTATACTATAATGAAAAGACCGGATCAAACTATGCTTACTAAATCCGGACAGTTAACTGAACAAGAATTAGAAGAATTAATTTTATCATGATGTCGTTAAAAGAAGCAACATACGATAAACATAAAGAGGCTGAAAGAATGCCTTTTAATGTTAAAATGTTTAAAGGGGAATTAACAAACGAACAATACGGTCAGTACCTAGCTTCCCAACATAGCATCTTTTCAATTATTGAACAAGTATCTAAATTACCTCATGAAGGCCTGAAACGTAAGGAGGCAGTAGTTAAAGATATTGAATCATTAAACTTAGAAAAAGCTTTAGAGGTAGATCAAGCAACTTTGAAGTATGTAAATTATTTAAAAAATTTAGATCAAGATTCAATAAATGCTCATATCTATTTAAATTATTTAGCTATTATGTTTGGCGGACAGATGATGAAAAAATCTACACCAGGAGAAGGAAATATGTACGATTTTGATAATATGAAGGAATTAGCATCAACCATCAGAGCCATTCAAAAAGACGAATGGCATGTAGAAGTAAATAAAGGTTTCGATTTTATGATTGAAATATTTAGAGAGTTAGAAAAATGTCTTACTATAGATTAAAGGAAAGAATCTTTCACCACTCTGAAAAATTCAAAAAATTAATTGAGGCACAAGACAATATAAAAGTTATCGAAACTGAAGAATTCGGGTGGGAAAACTATAGATATGAAAATGATAAGTTTAGATTAGCTCATGTTGAAAGATACTCCCACAGTAATTTAGAAGTAGTACACATTACATGTTTTCCAAGAAAAAACTCAGGAGCACCTGTATTTGGATTCGATGTAGTAGGTATTGAAAATCAAGAAAAACAGACATCTAAAATAAGTGGGGTATTTATAGACTGGTCACCAATTTTAACTGAAGATAAATGGCATAATACAACTTGGGATCAAGACAGAAAATTACCCTACTGGGCTACTGTATTTTCAGAAGATTTTATAGCAGTAAGACCTACAGAACAAGAGTATGAAAAAGTTTTTCAATTCGGATTTGAAACGTTTAATAAATATTTAGACAGACTAAATTCTGACAGTGATTTGGCCGATAATCAAACTGATTTACAAAAAATAATTTCTAAACAAAATACCTACTGTGAACATCAATCTTCGAATAAAAGAACTATGGGTGCTTTAGTAAAGAGTATAGGTCAGGAAAAAGCACAGTACTTTATGACTGAAATTCTTTTCCCTAAAATAAAGTAGTCTAAATTGAATTAACTTTCTTATATTATATAAACAGCGTTAGCCTATACGCTTAAAATACCTGGCACAATTTAAATTACAGTAAAAATGGCAAACGGAAAAAACGTATGTGTAAGTCTCAGCGGAGGGATGGACTCCTCTACCTTATTGTTAAGAGCGTTATCTAAATACGATAATGTAACAGCTTTATCCTTTGATTATGGTCAAAAGCATAGAGTAGAGCTTGAAAGAGCTCAATCATTGGTAAACTATTTAAATGAAAGCGGTCAAAACATTACCTATCAAGTTATTAAACTAGACGGTCTTGTTAACTTGTTAAACTCGGCTTTAGTTACCGGAGGAGAAGATGTACCGGAAGGGCATTATGAGCAAGATAATATGAAAGCAACGGTTGTTCCTAATCGTAACAAGATCTTTGCTTCTATTACCCAGGCTGTAGCTTTATCAGCTGCTAATGCCAACGGATTAGATACTGATATCGCTTTAGGTATTCATGCAGGGGATGAAGCCGTTTATCCGGACTGTAGAGAAGAATTCAGACAAGCTGATTTAGAAGCTTTTAGAATTGGCAACTGGGATTCAGAAAAAGTTGGAACTTGGGCTCCTTATCTTGAAGTTATGAAGTTTGATATCCTTAAAGATGGAGAAAGACTTTGTGAAGAGTTAGGAATTGAGTTTGATGAGGTTTATAAGAGAACAAATACCTCTTACAAACCTTACCCATCAGGTAATTCAGATTATAAATCTGCTTCTTCAGTAGAGAGAATCGAAGCTTTTATTTCGTTAGATAGACCTGATCCAGTACAGTATGAAGATGAAAGCGGCCCTGTTGATTATGAAGTTGCTAAAGCTCATGTTGAAAAAGTATTAGCTGAGTATCAAGGTTAAAAGCTTTTTATGTTCTTTTTAAAGTTAGACTGTTTCTATTAAGATTCCATTAAAAAGGATTTGAAGTTTATATTTTTGTTATAGTGAAATTATTTATAATAAAATTTATTAAATTACAAAAATGAAATCTATTTTACTATCTTTAGTTGTGTTATTAACTGCAACTTCAAATGTTGAAAACGAAACTTTTCCAAGCGAGTTTTACGGTGTCTGGCAAAGTATCGACAATGAATTTTTAAGAATTCAGTCTAACTTTAATTTTGAAACAGAATTCCTTAGAGTTAAAGGAAGGGAAATGCTTGCAAGCGGAAATCTTTCATCTATAGGAGGAAGAATTCACGTTATAAGAAGAGATATTGATAAAGAATACACTTTATCCTATACTATATTTAATAATACAATGATAGTTGAAAAACCAGATTCACATAGAGTCTGGGTTTTTACTAAAGTTGGGAATTAAGTTATAAAAAGTTGGCTCTTCGGAGCCTTTTTTTTATATTTATTATAACAGTGTCGTAGAACCACTTTAAAAACACTTATATGAAAGAAAACATTACACAACAAGTTATGTATGATCTTCAAAATAGAGAAGATCGAGAAACAATCTCCGGCGTTATAGATGAAACATACGCTAGAAAAAATCCTCAAATTTTACCTTTAGATTCTAAAAAAGAAGAGGTAGAAAAGTATCCTAATGCGAAACTGCACAAGTACTACTCTTTTGTAAAATCGGGATTTAGAATTTTAGGATTTGCTTTGATTCCTTTTTATTTACCTGTAGCAGTAGTAGTTTTAATTGGTGCAGAGGTTATTGGAATATTAGAAGAATTAGTTTAAATTAAGTTATGGTAGAATTTTTAAGACATGCAACAGGACTATGTGGTGAGCATAACCACCCTTCTTTATTAACATTTACATTAAGTTCAGCAGGAGGTTTATCAATTTTTAGTTATATTAGATTTAAATATTTTAAAAGAAACATCAATGGTTAGATTCTCATCAACAAAATTATTTGACGGATATTCGACTTGTTTTCGTCAATGGAAAGCAGATACAACACACTGCAAGTATCTACACGGCTATGCCATCTCATTTAGAGTATGGTTTGAAGGTCAGTTAGATGAAAGAAATTGGGTTTTCGATTTCGGAGGCATGAAAAGATCAGTAAATAAGATACAAGGTATGGCACCTAAAGATTATTTTAGCTGGTTACTTGACCATACAACAGTTATATCTGAAGATGATCCTTATTTAGAGCATTTTAAAAAAATGGATGAAGACGGTATCATTCGGTTAAGAATTTTACCTGCTGTCGGATGCGAAAGATTTGCACAGCATCTACTTCTAGTTATAAACGAATTTCTAGATTTAGAAACTGAAGGTAGAGTCAAAGCAACAAAAGTAGAAGTTTACGAACACGAAAGAAATTCAGCAAGCTATGAGTCTAGGTAGAATAGAAGACTATAAAAAGAATTTACCTGTATTAGAGATTTATACAGCAGTACAATCAGAAGGAAGCCGTCAAGGGTATCCGACAATAGTAGTAAGAACAACAGGATGTACACATAGATGCTACTTCGGAGAAGGAGGATGGTGTGATTCTTGGTATACAAGTATTCATCCGGAAAAAGGTAAATTCTGCTTCCAGGACATTATTGATATGTATGACAAGAATCCTCAGATATCAGAAATGATGTTAACTGGAGGCTCTCCAACAATGCATCCCGCTCTTGTAAATGAACTAACCCACTTTGCAAATGATAAAGAAATTTTTATCACAATTGAAACAGAAGGATCCCATTTTTTACCTACAGATTATCCTATTAATCTCTTATCTATTAGTCCTAAGTTTAGCAAC
>Ga0098056_1000912_pt1 | contig 11878 bp, 2 predicted proteins | sample 17BtaG_FD_92583 | JGI IMG/M metagenome (GOLD analysis project Ga0098056, IMG submission 92583) | Marine viral communities from the Subarctic Pacific Ocean - 17B_ETSP_OMZ_AT15314_CsCl metaG | ecosystem: Environmental > Aquatic > Marine > Oceanic | place: Subarctic Pacific Ocean | collected 2015-01-18
AAATAGTGGCAGACACAATAACAGTCAAGTTTAAAGTCATGGAAGACGGCAGCTTAAAAGCTGTTGGAAAAGATGCTGATAAAGCTGCTGCTGCGCTGAACCAAGCTGGCAATACTGCTGATAGCTTTAAAAAGAAACAAAAAGGGGTAGCAGGCGCCACTTCTAACAGCACCAAAGCTTTCTCAAAAATGACCACAGGTATACAAGGAGGTCTAGTACCTGCGTATGCCGAAATCGCGGCTAGGGTGTTTGCCCTTACAGCCGCTTTCGGGGTTCTTTCTCGAAATGATGCAATCGCAAAACTACAAGAAGGTATCGAGTTCACTGGCAGAGCCGCAGGACGAAACCTTACTTTTGTAGCAGACAAACTTCAAGAAATCACAGATAACGCTATCTCAGCAGAAGCCGCTATGCGTGCTACTGCTGTTGGTGTGTCCGCAGGATTTAGTGAACAACAAATGGCAGGTCTTGCAGAAGTAGCAAAAGGTGCCTCTCTCGCATTGGGTAGAGACATGGCAGATGCTATGGATAGACTTATACGAGGTGCTGCAAAACTCGAACCAGAAATTCTTGATGAATTGGGCATTATGGTACGCCTTGATGAAGCGTCCGAAAACTATGCTCGTACTCTGAAGAAAAACGTAAACGAGCTTACTCAGTTTGAAAAGCGTATGGCTTTTACAAACGCAATTATTGAACAAGGTAAACAAAAGTTTGACGGCATTTCTGACTCAATCGAAGCTAGTGCATTTTCACAGTTAGCGGCTTCTTTGCAAGACGTAGCAAAAACAGGTATTGGAGCACTCAATAAAGTTCTTGGCCCAATGGCAGAGTTCCTAGCAGAGAATACTTTAGCACTGGGAGCTTTGGTTACTTTATATGCAGGCTCAGTAGCGGGTTCAATTATGGGAGGTATTACCTCTATGGCGGCCGCCTCTGCGGAAGGTGCTCAACGAACAAAAGCTCAGTCTGAAGCTGCTTTAAAAGCAATTAAACCTCATGCTCTTCTGAATAAAAGATTCAATGATTTGGCAGCTTCAGGAATGAGAAGTGAAAAAGCCCTTAAAAACATGCACGTTGCTCTTAATAATACTATTAAAGCCCACAATGTTGGTAATGCTAAATTGGCTGTTGCCATTAAGCAGCGTAACATTCTAACAGCGGAAATGTACAGACAAAACATAGCTCAAGTCAAAATAAACATGACTAATGCTTTAGGCACTTTACAAGAGGTAGGACTTGTATCAGGTATCAAAGCACATATTATTGCTTTACGAGGACTGCAAGCTGCTACAAGTGCTACTATGGCATCTCAAAGTGCTTTATACGCCACAATGACCTTTGGACGAGGAGTAATGGTAGCACTAGCAGGTACGGCTAGATTTTTGGGAGCGGCCTTTTTATCTATTATGGGGCCTATTGGTATGGTACTAGCAGTATTGGCATTGGTTGGCCCTGCTCTCGTAAAGATGTTCGGATTTGAAGATAGTCGTCTTGAAAAGCAAATAAAAAAGAACGCAGAAAGATTCGAAGAGTTCAATAAAGTATTAGAACAGTATAATAAAACTATTGCAAAGGCTAAGGGCGCTACCCAAATATGGGCAAAAACTCTTGAACCTTTATCAGGTCTTTTAACCGAAACGGCCACTGCTGTTAGTGACACTTTGGCCGCTGCAAGAACTCAACAAATATTAAAGCAAGTAGACGCTCAAAACAAGTTAAACCAAGCAATAGCAGATCACGCGGCAAAACAAAAAGAGCTTGACGAAAAGGGCGGAGACATGACTGGCTATGGAACTTTAGCTACTTTTGGAGCAATAGGGCATGCTGAGAGCGAGCTTAAAAAGGTAGGAAAAGTATCAGACGATGTAAAAGCCCAAGTAACGGATGATATTAAAAACTCTATGGCTAAATTCATCGCAACTAGTGAAGGTATGGCGGTGCGATTAAAGCAATTAGGGGAAGGGGGCGAAGATGTAGGAGATGCTCTAGCAGTAGTATCTCACGCACAACGCGAAGTCAATGACACCCTAGCGAAGTTTTCAAGAGGAGACCTCAGTGCTGAAGCAGCTAGAGAAAAACTAGACGCTCTTAGTATTTCGGCAACTTCTGCTTTTAAATCATTCACTTCTTTTTCTGATATAGTAAATAAAGCAACAGACCTGGTAGGGAATATAAGCTCTACTTGGGGAGTTGGAGGAGAAGAAATAGATAACGTAAGTAATGCACTATTAAATATAAATAATGTTATTAATTCAGGAAAAGGTCTAGAGGCAGGAGCTAAAAAAGCAAAAGAGATATTAGAGGCTTATGGAATTATTCCCGGAAAAGACCCTGTAGCACAACTAAACGCTTTTAAAGGTAAATTACTCGAAATCAATGCAGCTTATAAAGCTCTAGAAATGCAAGAAGCTAAAGATGCTCTTGTTAATACTGGTGCTATTGCAACGGGAATAACAATTCTTGACAACCTAGAGGAAAGACTAAGAATAAAAAATCTAGAGATAGACGCTTTAGGCGAGGAGCTTATAGGAACAGCAAAACATAACCAGCTACTTCTTGAACAGCTCGGAATAAGAAAACAAATTCAAGATGCAACGAAAGATCAGGGCATGGAAATCGCAGATAGAGATCAGCGAATAGGAGGAGATATTGTAGGAGCAACCTCTAGAGTCGGTGAAGGAATGTTTGACTTTGAGACGGGAGAAGGGGCGGACGCTTCTACAAGTGAAAGATTTGCCAAGTTAAATGAACTAAGCCAAGGAATGATGAAAAACCTTAAAGATCTTGGCCCTGATGGAGAGTTTTTAAGTGTTGCAATGCAAGGCGCACTTCAATTAGGTGAAGCTTTTTCTATGGCTTTTGAAGATATTGGGGCGGGTGGCGATAAAATGATTATCGGAATGGAAGCTGCGTCTGCCGCCTTCAATGTTATAGGCAATATGATGGCCGCCCAATCGCAGGCCCAAGTCTCCGCTATAGATCAGCAAATAGCCGCAGAGAAAAAACGAGACGGATCTTCTGCCGCTTCACTTGCAAAAATCAAAGCACTAGAGAAAAAGAAAGAGCAGATAAAGCGTAAAGCTTTTGAGCAAGATAAAAAAATGAAGATGGCAACTGTAATTACTTCTACAGCAACAGCCATCATGAAAGAAGCTGAAAAAGGCTTCCCTGCCGCAATACCAGGTATTGCGTTTTTCACTGCAATGGGTGCGGCTCAACTTGCTGCTATTTCTTCAGCAAGCTATCAAGGTGGGGGCAGTCTTGCAGGGGGCGGCGGTAAACCTGCTGAGATAGCAGTAGGTTCTCGCAATGCATCAGTTGATCTGGCCAAAGGTCAGAACGCAGGTGGAGAACTTGCTTATGCACGCGGAGAGCGAGGTATAGGCTCAGGCATGACAGACTTCAAACCCACTAGTGCATTCGCAGGATATAAGCACAGAGCCGGGGGCGGTTACGTTGTAGGAGAGCAAGGCCCAGAGTTATTTATGCCAGATACCCCAGGACAAATTATTCCTTCAGGTCAAGGTACCGGAGGACAAACAAACGTAAACTTCTCTATCAGTGCTGTAGACGCTACGGGTGTAGAGGACTTACTAATGAACCAACGAGGAAACATAATCGGAATGATACGCGAAGCAGCAAATGAGCATGGAGAGATGTTCTTAGAAGGCGTACAGGAGAAATCATACTAATGGCTACGTTTACTGACTTTACAAATATTTTACCAGACCCTAACAATGCTATAGGAGAGTCGGGGCAGGCTGGAGGAACAGCAGGCCCTGGATACTCTTCTGTAAAACTTTCGTCAGAGCATAAAATGATGAATACTAGAACTAACTCAGGCAGGCTTATTAGTAGAGAAGTTTCTGGACACAAGTGGAATATATCTATTTCATACAATCCTATGACTCGTGCTGAATTTGAACCTGTGTATAGCTTTTTACTTCAAAAGCGCGGGTCTCTTACTCCTTTCTTTGTATCTCTACCACAATATAAAGCTCCTCAAGATAGTACATTTGCTACGTTTGTAGCAAGTAATACATTTACAATGGCGGCAGCGGCAACTGCAGGAGCTACTACGATTCTTATCAACCATGCTAGCTATGACAAAGATACTAAAGGAAAAGCAAAGCCAGGAGATATATTTACAATCTCAGATAGTTCTGATTCAAACCATAAAAAAATATATCAAGTTACTCGTGTTGAGCATGATGCTGACTACTTGTCAGGCACTACAGCACCCACGGCAACACAATTACGTGTACACTTTATACCTGCACTTCAGAGATCTGTGGCTACAGGTTCAGGTTCCGAGGTAGAGTTCAACGATCCAAAGTTCCGAGTAGTCCTAAAAAATGACGTACAAGAATATGATTTAAACACACAGAATCTATACAGCTTTTCCTTAAAGCTAGATGAGGCCCAACCGTAATGACAGTAAGAGCACTTAACAGCACCCTGAAAAATTCTTTAATGAACTACGACCCTTTTGTCGTAGCGCATCTTATCAAGTTTGAAAAACCTCAAAATGTCAGTCAATATGGAGGCACCTTAAAAGGATTAGCTACAGATTATACGTATATTACTGATGCTCAATATGATATTGAGTACGATGACGGTACCACTACTTCTACAGGCGGAGCCATCGCACCTCAACTTTATAGAGCAAACAAAGTTACGAAGATAGGTACAGTTAACGAAAGTATTCAAGCAAAAGCAGCAAATATGACCATAGTGTTAGACTCTGCCTGCTTAGGAGCAGTAGCTACTACTAGTGCTACTTTTACAGCTTCCGTTATGACAGGTAGTGTAGATTTAGTCGCAGAAGGTTTTCAAGAAGGAGATAAAATACTTTTATCTGGTTCTGGCAATACAAATGACGGAGCGTATGTTCGTATTGATAGCTTTCAAAATGACGGTAAAACTATTACTTTTACACAGATAAGCTCTATATCTGCAAACTCTTCCGCCCAAACATATACAATTACTTTAGCATCAGAAGAAGTAAATATCTTACTAACAGATAAAGACTCTTCTTCGTATAGTAATTATATTAATCGCGAAGTTGTTATTTACAAAGTACATATTAATCCTGATACTCGTGCAATTATTGGTGCACCATATCTGTACTTTAAAGGTATAACAAGCGGAGCTTCTATCAATGAAAAACTAGACTCTTCCGAAATAACATGGACGCTTTCTAGCCACTGGGGAGACTTTATACGTGTACAAGGCCGACTTACAGATGACGCGACTCATCGAGCCCTTCGCTCAGACGGCAGTCCTGATCTCGAATCTGTAATTAAACCAGAATATGCAGGTGACTTAGGGTTCCTGCACGCAAACACTGCTATTAATCATATCGCTACTTATAATACCACAGAAATAGAGTACGAACAGGTAGATATTAATGGAGGCTGGTTTGGAGGTAAAAGACTACGAGAAGTAGAAGTAGATGTTCCTCGTCAAACAGATCTTCAGTTTAACATTCAAGCAAAAATGCTTCCTGTAGTCTATGGTGTTCGAAAAGTAGATTCTTTTCCTATCTTTGTAGACACAGATAAAAATAACTCAGCGGATGTTTACAGAGCAGACGCAATTTGTGAAGGACCGATCGCAGGCGTACTAGATATTTACCTAGAAGATAATAGCACCATTTGCTTGGATAAAGCCGATTTTGATACTAGATCTACTGGCGGAAGTAACTACAACGGGGACAGCGTTGAAATTATATGCGCAGGTAGAATGGACAGAGGAGACACCTTAGCCCACTATTCAGCAAATACAGGGGCTAATCGCAGGCCAGGTACTTATCAAACCGTAGGAAGCTATGGAAGATACGATGAATACCTAAGACACTATCAACATACCGAAACTCGAGCCGTTGCCTCAGGAACTCAAAATGGTTCTACCTCTGATGCCACAGGTATATTGCATGAAGGCACACATACCATTAAAAGCCCTTTAACGGCCTCTTTTACTTTTCACTCAGGACAAGAAGATCAAAGCGCCGATAATACTTTAGTGTCTATGGCTGCGCAAGATAGATTTAAGGTACAAAATGATTACTACACAGGCACAGCAAGATACTGGGGCACATCTCACAGACTGCTAGATACCGCATATGTTGTAGGAAAGTATACTATTGCAGAGGGAGAGACAACTCTTCCCGATATGAAATTTGTAGTTAGAGGCAGAGACCCCGAATGTTATAACTATGATTATAGTTATAGACAAGATACACAGCAAAGCAATGCTGCCGTAAGCAACTTTAGTTTAGGAGACACTGTAACTCTTAAAAAGTCTAACGGAAGTATGTCTGATACTACAGTAACCATTATAGATAAATGGTCTACTTTTGATGCAGACGGAAACAGAGATCACAGGTTTAGATTTTCTCCTGCTCCCACGCTAGGTACAACTACTGCGTTTTATATGCAGAGCGGTTCTAATAACTGGCATATGCAAACCTGGGACCACTCAGAAAATGCCGAAGATGTTGCAGGTAATCTATATCATTCAAATATCTCGGTAGCAAGTGGTACAGACACAGGAAGAAAAATTACATTAAATTCTCCATCTGCGTCATTTACTTATGCAGTAGACCACTCTAAAGCCATAATAGGTGTCTATAGTTCTTCAAACTCCGGATTACTTGCTTCTAACTATGCAGATTTTAGTTATAGCTCAAATATTATAGACAATGTAGGAAGGTTTACAACAGACCCTGGAATATCCAGAGTGTATGTTAAGAATGCTATACAACTTGATAGTAGCGCTAGTTCTGTTGACCAATACTATGTTGGTAATAGTATCACATTAACTGATACTTCGGGAGAAGCTCCCTATGTTCAGGAAAAACGAATTGTAGCATACGACGGTACAACTAAGGTGGCGATTGTTGATTCCCCTTGGGATTACAACTATCAACCTTCTACTTCTATGGGCTACGCTATAGGTTCTATCGGAGACAGACGAGTAACTATTAATCCCGCCATACAGCTTTTAGATTATATGACTAATAAGAGGTATGGTAAAGGACTAGACATTACTAAGGACATAAATATCGAGGGCTGGAAGGATGCAGCCAGAGAGTGTGATACTCGATCAACTGTAACGATAGCTACCCCTACAAGTGCTAGTGTTTCGGTAGGTGACGTCTATAAATACCCTGCATCAGGATCTCTTCAGTTTATGGGAACAGTCTCTAGTGTAGCTACTCTAGGAGGCAAAAAACAAGTAGTATTTAAAGATGTTATAGGTAAACTAGGAACTAAGTGGAACTCTTGGCAGACTTTTGCAAGTAACCAGCTTTATTGGAATAATGGAAATTTATTCCAAGGCGGAGGTGCTATAATTTCCACTGCCCCGAATTCGGGAGGCTTAAGCTCTATATCTTTGGCTAAAGTAGGAGGCGGAACTTTATCCGTTGATTTATCTAGTGCTTCGGCTAATGGTAACCCCATTGTTAAAGCTTACAGTGCTCGCAACAATGATTACACAGACTCTGGATATTCTTTATACGATTCTGATGACGTTAAGTACTGGAGATACCTGGGATGGGATGATAACTCTCAAAGAAATGTAACACGTCATCAGATGAACCAAGTAGTTGATACTAAACTACCTTTGTTTGATAATATCAACAGAATGTTATCTCAGTTTAATGGTATTTTACGGTACACTGCGGGTAAGTATGATTTGGAAATTAAAGGTAAAAAACCATCAACAGTTGATGTGGCCGAGCGTATTTCTAACGAAGATATTATAGGTACAATCAAACTTAGTGACAAAGGGTTAAAAAATAGCAAAAACTATGTTAGTACCTCTATTATAGACCCAATGAATAAATTTGAAGGTAGAAGTGTTTCATTTTTTAACTCAACCTACTTAAAAGAAGACAAAGGTATACAGAAAAAGGGACAGTTTAGTCTGCCGGGCGTTACTAACTACTTTAATGCAAGATTCAATATTCAACAGTATCTAGACGAGTCTAGGTATGGTTTAACTGTACAATTTACAATGGCTCCAAAAGGACTATTGTTAGTGGCGGGTAGTATTATAGAATTCACTTATCCTAGGTTCGGGTACACTTCCAAACCGTTTAGGATTACTAATATCAACTTTAAAAAGGACGGGACAGTTGATATAACTGCGGATGAACACACAGACGATGCTTATGTTGTTAGTGAGGGCGGTAACAGTTTTGGAATAATAGAAGAGCCAGGAGCAGGACAAGCGCCTGAGCCTTTACCTATTCCTGCTCGTCCCACAAATCTACAAGCTACTCAGACCAATCAAGGTGAGGTAGTTCTTACTTGGACAAATACATCAACATTTTCCAGTGCTACTCATGAGGTTGAGGTCTATAGAGGGACAACTAATAACTTTAGTCACGAATCAGTAGTAAAGATAGGCTCCTCAACTACTGATGTTTATAATGATCCTATAAGTACTGGTTCTGGTTTAACTACTCGTTATTATTGGATAAGATACGTTGTTCGTATGCCTTTACTCAACCTAGCAGGGTCAGAGTTTAGAAATGTTCCTTCTTTATTTTATCCAAATACTGCTGACTCTGGTTTTGAAAATGGCGAAGGAATTACAGGTGTTGGTCTCTCCGTAAATGCGGTAAGAAGTATTAGTATAGACCCAGGCACTACTACCTCTTTTGTATATCAAAACGATGAAACCGGTATTGAGTCCGGTTATGCAACATCTACTAGTATTACTACTACCAAACAAAATGATGCAGGTACTGTTGCCTATGTGTGGAAATTAAATGATGTAGTTATAAGCGGAGAAACAAGCTCTAGCCTTACATATACGCCTCCTAATGCTTTTGGAGATATGCCTCAAAAAGTTTCCGTACACATGACAGATACTGTAGGCTCTGAGACTTTTACTGCTACTGACTTTGTAACCTTTACAGGTACTAAAGTTGTCGTAAATGGCTCCCCTGGACTAAATGGCTTTACAGTCTCAGCAAGTAACGGTACACATAATTTCTCGGCTTCTACTACGGGTGCTATAAGTAGTGTGTCAGGATACTCAAGCACTTTTACAGTGCTTAAAGGCACTACTACTTTAAATTACGATGCAAGTGCAAGCCCTGCTGCGAATACTTATAAGTTTGGTTCTTTCGCAAATGTTTCACCCGCTAACTCAGTGGTGCCTATAAACACGAACGGAACAGTTACTATATCGAGCAGCTCAGGTAATCTTTTATCGGGTACCAGTGTTACTCAAGCTACTTTTGATGTACCTATTATAGAGAATGCTTCAGGTGCTACAATTGCTACGTTTAAAATGTCCCTAACAAAAAGTTTAGATGGTGGAAACGGCACTCCAGGTGTAAAAACAGCACTTGTTTACGCATATCAGAGATCTAGTAGTGCATTGAGTACCAACCCAGGAGCTGTTACGGTTAATCTAAACAATGGAACAATATCAACAGCGACTTTAGCAAACAGTTGGAAGAAAGAAATACCTTCCGGAACTGACCCCATATATGTGGTTGCAGCCAGTGCGGCAGGTACAGGTAGCTCGGATAATATTGCAGCAAATGAGTGGTCCGCTCCTGTTGTTCTTGCTCAAAACGGTACAGATGCAGATGCTTTAACTGTAACCAGCTCTTACAATTCTAGCACGGGAGAAACAACTTTAACATTTAGTGATGGAACTACTGCTACAGTTAGTGATGGAGAGGATGCAGATTCTCTTACTGTATCTTCTTCTACCTCCAATGGGGTAACTACTCTTACTTTTAGTGATGGAACTAGTGCGACTATAGATGATGGTACTACAAGAGGAGTAAAACCTCTTTATGCAACAAGTAGTAATCCTACAGCATGGTCTCAGGTTTCTACTACTCAAGGCTCTAATACTCATGTTAATTTCTATGAGTACACAGGGAGCTTTTCTACTTTAACGGATTCTCAGATAGTCGCTCTTACCTTTGTAAAAATTGTAGGAGAGGACGGAGACTCAGAAGGTGTAGTACCAGTATATGCAGATGATGCTTCAGGAACTAATAAAAACTTAACTAGACAAGCTGGCCAAGAATTTATACTATTTTATGAGTGGACAGGTACAGCTCCTAGTAACGCCTCAGGTATTACAGGTACATGGGTTAAGTATGTCGGAGATGATGGTACAAGTAAAGGTGTTAAACCTTTATATGCAGCTACCGCTAATCCAACCGCTTACAGCCAGGTTTCTTTAACTCAGGGCAGTAATGATTTTGTTAATTTTTACGAATTCACAGGAACTTATTCAGCTCTTAGTGATGCCGAAGTAACAGCACTTACTTTTGTAAAAGTTGTAGGAGAGGATGGAGACAGCGAAGGTGTTATACCTATATACGCTGCAGATGCCAGCGGTACTAGCGCTAGCTTTACACAAGGGTCTTTAGGGTTTGTAAACTTTTATGAGTGGACAGGTACAGCACCTACTAGTATTCCTAGCGGTTTAACATACGTTAAGTTTGTGGGGGTAGATGGAGCTCCTGGTTTAAATTCTGCAACTATACTTATTTACAAAAAGACAAACTCTGCCTCAGAAAGTACTAAACCTTCAGGAAATACTACCTACACGTTTAGTAGTGGAGGAGTTTCTTTCTCAAACGCCAACGGTTGGAGTGCAACTGTGCCTAGCGGTACCGAAACATATTTATGGGTAAGAACCGCTACTGCGGCCAGTACGGGAAGTACAGACACCATTGCGGACTCGGAATGGTCAAGTGCAGAGCTACTTTCTGTAGGAGGTGGAGACGGTGTTCGAGGCGGTGGCATATTTACACTTGAAGAAAGCACTGATAGCAACATTAGTGCCACAACTGCTTCCGTTTATGCAGGCACACTTACTACCGCAGGTGCTCAAGCAGTAGCAGCAGCAGTAATCTCAGCAGCGCACGATTCCACAATTCGTCCTAATGACCGAATAACTGTAACTGATAACAGTGCTAATAAAGCAGGGACTCGAGTTTATACGGGTTCCGCACAAACAGCCTCCGGAAGTGTAGCTAGTGGTGACTTTAGCTCGCTTGTTGTAGAAACTTTTGACGGAAGTGTAATCGTTGACGGTACTTTAAGTGCAGACAAACTAGCAGCAAATACTGTTATAGGTAATAATATAAAAGTTGGTAGTAACTTAGAGCTAAATACTTCGGGAGCATTCTACACCTCTGCTAAAACATCTTATACGGACACCGATGCAGGTTTCTTTTTAGGCTATACAGGAGGCGCACATAAGCTAAATCTTGGTAATGCAACTAATTATATGAAGTGGGATGGAAGTAGTCTAAACATAGCAGGAACGATTGCAATGACAAGCAGCAGTACGATTGGTTCTGGTACCACAACAATCGGTGATGTAAACACAGCCGCTACTAATGCTCAGAATACTGCTAATACTGCAAACACTGCGGCAGGGAATGCCGCTACAGCCGCTTCTAATGCTCAGGGTACTGCTAATACTGCAAACACTGCAGCAGGGAATGCCGCTACAGCCGCTTCTAATGCTCAGAGTACTGCTAATACTGCGAATAGTACTGCTAATACTGCGAATAGTACCGCTAATAGTGCAAGCTCTGCCGCAGCTACTGCACAAAGTACGGCTACCGCAGCGGCTAGTACTGCCGGAGGAGCTTCTTCAGGAAACAGCCGAGCCTTTATGAATAATAACGGGCTTGTAGTTGTAGATGGCAGTGGAACCAAACGAGTGAAGATAGGTAATATCGGTTCACTATAACACCATGAAAAAAATAATTCTTGACATAACACCCCAAGTTAGCTATAATTCTGTAATGGAGGAAATCAAATGAGTGCAGCCCGCTACAACCTAGTTATTGACCAAGGTTCCGACTTTGCCATTA